>Ga0154777_1041_pt1 | contig 22623 bp, 20 predicted proteins | sample Rifle2008BG16ft_FD_105785 | JGI IMG/M metagenome (GOLD analysis project Ga0154777, IMG submission 105785) | Chloroflexi bacterium RBG_16_47_49 | reverse complement strand
TCTGGTAAAAGTTACCCCATCCTCATCCTATTGTTTAAAAGATTGGGGAGTGGTTGATGAATGGCGGGGAAACACTGAAGGCACACGGGATTATGGACGCAGAGTAATAAATTCCCCTGATGATTGGCTAAAGCTGCCAATTCTGAATCCATTCAAAGGTGCATTGGGGGATCAATTAGGCTGTTTAAAAATGATATGCGATGAACTCGGACCTGATGTACCGGTGCTCCAAACCATATTTAACCCCCTGGCGCAGGCAAAAAACCTTGTGGGTGGTCAAATGTTGTTGGTGTATTTACGCCAATACCCTGACGCTATCCAAGCCGGATTAAGAACCATCTCAGAAAGCACCCGAAGATTCATCGAAGCTGCTTGTCGTCTCGGGATTGCAGGAATATTTTATGCAATTCAGCATGGAAATTATCAACTACTCACCCAGGATGAATATATTCAATTTGGTCGTATCTATGATCTTGAGTTACTTGATACTGTTTCGGATAAATGGCTGAATATGCTGCACTTGCATGGTGAAAATATCATGTTCCGCCTTTTTACCAATTATCCAGTCCAGGTATTAAATTGGCATGACCGTGAGACTTTTCCTGATCTAACTCAAGGTCAGAGCATGTATTCTGGTGTGGTGTGCGGGGGTCTTCAACGGACCCATACAATGGAATTAGGATCTCCAGACGATGTGCATTCAGAAGCCCAGGATGCGATTTTGGCTACGAATAACAGACGTTTTATCCTGGGGACGGGATGTGTTTTGCCGATCACTACTCCAAGGGCGAATATCCTGGCTGCCATTCAGAGCTGTGTGCAGTGAATGAGCTTCGAATTATTGGGGGAAAAGCACGCGGGCGGAAAATAAAATCTGTCCCCGGGGAAACAACCCGACCCATAACGGATAAAGTCCGTGAGGCGTTATTTAATATCATAAGTTCTGATATCCAAGCTGCTACCGTCTTGGATTTGTTTGCTGGAACAGGCAGCGTAGGGATTGAGGCATTGAGTAGAGGGGCGAAATATGTTTGTTTCGTAGACCTAAACCGGCAACCAATTTCAACCATCCGCGAGAATCTGAAAAGGATAGGACTTGAAGAGGGTGCAGAAGTGATACGTTCGGATGCGTTCAGCTTTTTAGAGCATCCACCGAGTCATAAATTTGATTATGTATATATCGCCCCTCCCCAATATAATAAGTTGTGGTGTCGGGCACTTCAAAATATTGATATACATACTGCCTGGTTATCAGGTGATGCCTGGGTGATTGTTCAAATCCATCCGGTGGAATATTTACCGATTGGTGAAGAAATGCAAATTCGCAACCTGATTGAATTTGACCAAAGACATTACGGCAGTACATTATTGGTTTTCTATCGAAGGACAGAAAATGATGTAGATGAAAGTTTATCTGCTGACCATCAGTAATTTTGTAATTATCCCCATTAAGTAATAATTAAAGGTTTAGCCATTTAACAGCCAATTGGGGTAGCTCACTCGTTGGACCGACTCTTGTGGTGCAGGTTGGCAACGAATCAGTGAACATTCGACCGTATCGTTTTGTCATGATTCGTCGGTCAAAGATCGCCACAACCCCCCGATCGGACTGTGTACGGATTAAGCGACCAAAGCCTTGCCTGAAGCGTAACACTGCTTCAGGGAGTGAATATTCACTAAACGGGTCATCAAATGTTTCCGCACGAGCAGCCACAATCGGGTCAGATGGCACATCGAATGGTAGTTTGACAATGACCAGCACAGATAAAGCTTCTCCGGGAACATCCACACCTTCCCAAAACGCTTTAGTTCCGAACAATACTGCGTGATCGTCGGTACGGAAGCTTTCCAGTAAAGTGTTGGCGGAGGCGCCCTCACCTTGCTCGTAAACGCGTATACCGTTGCGTGATAGGAATGGGTTAATCGAATGGGAAGTTCGTTTTAACTGATCGTAAGACGTGAAAAGTACCAACGCTCTGCCTCCAGTAGCGATGCATAATTTTAGGATCCCCTGTTCAACAGCCCGCTGGTGACCGGTGCGATCAGATGGTTCAGGGATATCATTGGCGATGTATAAGAGCACTGAGGATTCATAGTCGAACGGGGAGCCAACCGCTAATTCATATGCTTCCTCTGCATTGAGTCGCCCTTTCAGGTAATTGAATTCGCCAGCTGCTGTCAGGGTTGCGGAGGTGAGAATCACGGATGATTTGTCATGCCAAAGATATTTTTGCATTAATGTACCAATATGCAGGGGAGCTGCGTTCAACGACATTTGTTTCCCATTTGGATTTATCTCAAACCAATAAATAGTATCTGCTCGTGGATTAAAAACCATTCCATCCAGGTTCGTTTGCATATCCCCAAGTCTGCGATATAAGCTGCTCAGGCTGGTGATCACATCATCATCCTCTTCCGGTAGGTTTTCCTTGATGTCACCCAAAGCCTGGATCAGTTTGACAAGATTATCAATTAATGGGCCAAAGCTTGTCTCACATTCCTCCCATGCAGCTTCGACATCCGCCCAGGCAGGCTGAGTGCGGGTGGCAGGAAGGATCCGTTCTTGATGTGCATACATACCAATATCACCCCCCTCACGTTGCTCCAGGAGGAATTGGTCAATGGTACGGAAGAATCCTTGCGAAGTGGATTGGAATTGAAAAGCCAGATCCGTGACTCGTTGTAAATATTGATTGAGAACAGCAAAATCGGATGGTGGGATATTCCCTTCCACGGTAGCTAATACCTTACCCAAAGTACCTGAATTGGGGCTTCCTAATTCACGAATAGTCCGATCTATCATGGATTGGTTAATTCGAAAGCTAAGCGCATTCGTCGTAGCTTCTTCAAGATGATGTCCTTCATCGATAATTACATAATTGTATTCTGGTAAAACCCGGTTTCCAGTGGCGACGTCCGCCAGTAATAACGCATGATTAACCACCAGGATATGCGCTGAGAGCGCAGCTTGCCGGGCGCGGTAAAACGGGCAGATACCGCCACGCTTTATACAATTCTCTGTTGTACAACCCTCATCATCTGCAGACAAGCGCATCCAAATATCACGCTCTATGGAACCGTTCAGGTTGATCTCATTGCGATCCCCACTGACGGTAGACTGCAGCCAAACCAAAACCTTACTCAAGACTCGCATCTCATCCGCATTATCTGGTCCTCGACGGCGTATATTCTCCAATCGTCGCGGGCAAAGGTAATTTGATCGACCTTTCATGACGGCTGCGGAAAGATTGATTCCCATTGCTGAGCGCAAATCAGGAATGTCTTTATTGATCAACTGGTCTTGTAAGTTGATGGTGTTTGTCGAGATCACAACTCGCTGGCCATTTTTTAATGCCCAAAGTGCCGCCGGCAGTAAATATGCCATGCTTTTGCCGGTACCCGTGCCAGCTTCCACCAGCAAGTGCCGATTTTCTGAGAGAGCCTGGGTTACTGAACGCAGCATTTCGATTTGTTGAGGACGATATTCATAATTTGGAAAATGGTGCGAAAAAATCCCGCCTATTTCCAGTGCTGAGGCTACTTCGTTGGGATCTAATGACACCTGTTGTGGATTTGGGGAGAGTGTGGGGAAATCTCTACTGTTGTAACCATCAAAAATAGGTCCTGAATATCCTTGCCTGACTTGCCGGCTGGAGATTGTTTCTTTAGACCTGGAGCGAAGCATATCATAAAAAACTGGATATCCAGACCAATCTAATCCCTCACCCAAACGAACGATTTCAGCTAGAAGTTGGATTGGTAAATCCATACCGATTTCGTATAGCGATCGATATACTGCGCCGGTGACCCGCGCGTCATCCAACGCCCGATGACTTGCTGGAAGTGGGATACTTAACAACTGACCAAGGGCACCCAGGTTATAACGTCCCGCAGAAGGGAGTAATACGGAGGCAATCTCATAGGTATCTAGGGAATCATTGGCTCTGAATAGACTATGCTTACGCAGAAATGTGAGATCGAAGCCCACATTATGGCCCAGAATGGGTAAATCACCCACAAATCGGTGTAATTCAGGGATAACTTTTTGAATCGGTGGCGCTTCCAACACCATGTGGTCGGTAATTCCAGTTAACTGGGTGATGAAAGGGGGAATCTTCCTGCCAGGATTGATTAATGACGACCATTCATCTTCAATCCTTTTTCCAATGAATCGTACTGCGCCGATTTCAATAATGGCATCTTTTTGTGGGTCCAGGCCGGTTGTTTCAATATCCAGGGCAACGATGGGATTCATGCCGGGGATTATACCAGTAACGATTATCTGAACCTCCATCTTGATTGTTGGTAATTAACCTTGGGATACTTTCAGTAGAAACATCAAAAAAATCGACTGTTGCTATATAATAACTTGATCCAGGAGGTGAACATGATCGAGAATTTATGCCGAATTATTCGAGAGAATGTGCAAAAGGTGATAGTTGGCAAAGATGAAGTAATCAATCTTGCTTTGGTTGGTGTTTTATGTGAGGGGCATATATTGTTGGAAGATGTCCCTGGGATAGGCAAGACCACCCTGGCACGCGCTTTGGCGGCTTCATTGGGTTGTACGTTCAAACGAATCCAATTTACCCCGGATTTATTGCCCTCGGATGTGACAGGAATAAATTGGTTCAATCAAAAATTGCAAGAATTTGAATTCAGACCAGGTCCGGTGATCAGCCAGATTGTGCTTGCAGATGAAATCAACCGTGCAACCCCCAGGACCCAATCTGCACTTTTGGAAGCGATGCAAGAGCAACAAGTGACCATTGATGGTTCCACCCATGTACTTCCCAGGCCATTTTTAGTGCTGGCTACCCAAAATCCAGTCGAGCTCGAAGGTACATTTCCATTACCTGAAGCCCAGATAGACCGTTTTCTAATGCGTCTCGTGATTGGTTATCCCTCTGAGAATGAGGAGAATTTAATCCTTGAACGATTTCGATCCAGCTCCCAAATCCCTGAGCTGCTACCCGTAACGACTCCATCTGAAATCATCCAATTGCAAATTGAGCGTAGTAACATCAGGGTCGAGGCTTCGGTGCGTGATTATATCGTCCGGATAGCTAGGGCGACCCGGGAACATAACGAGATCCAGCTGGGTGCCAGCCCACGGGCGACCATGGCACTTTATCATTCCGCTCAAGCATGGGCAGGGATTCAGGGTCGCGATTTCGTCATACCAGACGATATTAAACTCGTTGCTCCCTATGTACTTACCCATCGTTTGATGGTATCACCTCAGGCGCAGCTACGAGGCAGGCAACCCAGTGAGCTTGTCTCAGACATCGTGGATTCGATATCAGTCCCAGTCGAAAATTAGATTTTCTATGGTAAACCGCGGGTTGCCCATTCTCCTCATGTTAATGGTGATTGGACTTGTGATTAAGGAACCATTCCTGATCACATTATCTGCCGCGTTATTAGTCATCCTTGGGGTTGCCTGGTGGTGGCAAAAACAGTCCGTAGTGGGGGTAACTTATCGAAGATGGTTCCATTTCACGCGTGGCTTCCCAGGAGAAAGGATCAACCTTCAGGTGGAAGCTGAGAATCGAAAGCTTTTACCCATCTCCTGGTTGCGCATCCAGGATGATTGGGATCGTTCTGTTGGACCGGAGGATGAAGAAGTCCTGGCTCCAAGTCATATCAAAGATCGTGGATTCTTGACTAATATATTTAGCTTACGTTGGTATGAAAAAGCACGCCGTTCATATACCTTGTTTCTCCGAAAACGTGGAGTGTATTCGATCGGTCCAGCCCGGTTAAATACAGGTGATATATTCGGCATCTTTGAAAGAACTGAAGAAATCGCTCAGAAACAATACCTGACAATTTTCCCTACCTTGCTTCCCTTTACCAGGCTTGAATTTCCAGCTGAAGACCCATTTGGTGACCGGCAATCCCTTCGCCGTATATTTGAAGATCCCAATCGACCGATGGGTGTGCGAGAATATAGGCCAGAAGACAGTTTTCGGAGGGTTCATTGGCCTGCTACCGCCCGAACAGGACAATTACAGGTAAAAGTTTTTCAACCGACCACTGGTCAGGTCATGATGGTCTGTATGAATGTATCTACATTTACCCACCTTTGGGAGGGAGTTTATCCAGAATTACTTGAATACATGATCAAGGTGGCAGCAACTATCGTGGATGAAGGCATCCGTGCTGGGTATAAAGTTGGTTTGGTTGCAAATGGCTGCCTGGCTCATGCTGACCAGCCATTTAGAATCCCGCCGGGTCGTTCTCCACAACAACTAGCGGTCTTGTTACAGGCATTAGCTGGGGTGACATCTGTAGTGACGGGTAATTTCGAGCGTTTTTTACTGAGAGAAGTACCCCGCATGCAGTATGGAGCGACACTGATCATATTAACAGCCGTACCATCCCCTGAACTGGCTTCAACCCTGGTCCAGCTCAAGCGACACGAACGCCGAATTACGTTATATTCACTTGCTGAGGAAATTCCCCCGGTTATTCCTGGCATACAAATCATACATCAGCCATTCCAGAAAGTAGATTGAACATGAAATCATTTTCACCGGTTCGATTGAATCCCTGGCGTGATCTGGCAATTTTGATGATTATTCTGATGGAGGTGAGCTGGATCACTCCGTGGTTCAGATCGCTCACACCTGAGACTTATGCAGTAGATTCCCTGCGAGTATTAATAATGCTTTCGTGTGTCGTGTTATTTTCCCATCTTTTGATAAGAGTTATGGATTATTTGCGTCTTAAGAGATCTATTCGCCCGGGGTTGATGGTGGCATTCCTGATTGTAGGTAGTTTCGTAGGGATAAAAACGATGTTATATGCCCAGGAATCCATTTCTCTCTCAGAGCTGATTACTCGTCCGATCCGAAGCTTCGCAGACATAAAATACCTGATACCCGCGGAATTCATTGTTACCATCGCAGTACTGCTTGGTTTTTGGCGAGGGGTATCACTTGCTCAGGAACATGTCGGTCCATCATCTGTTAAGAGTCATTTCTTGATTGGCATCGTCATGTTTGTGGTTTTTATATTTGTAAATACCCTCGTAACAGGTGAGCAGCCAGGTGATTTCTTTTATCTATTTCTATTTTCATCTTTGGTCGGGATGTGCGCAGCTCGGATGACAATCGTTGGAATGGTTCGGGGTGGAAAGGAAAACAGGTTTAACCGTTCCTGGTTCCTGGGTATTATCCTGGCGGCTTTCTTGGTTGTTTCCCTATCCGCCGTTCTTGGGGGGGTGATTACCGATCAATTTGCCTGGATTGGGGTTCTTTTTTTGGGGCTATTTGGCTCGATTATCGTTCTCGTCTGGATGATTAGTGACCCAATCATTTCATTCTTGATCACGATCCTAGGCAAGTTGACTCAAAACTCACAAACCATTGAGGATTTTGGTGAAAGTATCAATAAACTCAATAAGCTGATGCGCGAATTTGGTCAACGTATAATGGAAATGGTGGGAATAAACGGGATTGGATCATGGCTCTCACGCTGGGGACCCACAATAAAGACCATCGTTCTGGTGAGTATCATCGGGTTGGTCATCCTGGGCATAATTTTATGGATGGCCATCACGCTCTGGAGAGATAGAAAGCGGCGTCTGGTGGAGGATGAAGAAAAATCAAATTTAATTAGTGGAAATTTGATCCATTCGTTTCTAAACCTGCTTCACCAAGGTTGGAATCGAGCGTTAACCTCTTTAGACCAATTGACAGACTTCAGACAACGTCAAAGGATCCGTGCAGCTGCCAGAATCAGGCAGGTATATGCTGAGTTAATGGAATTATGTGCCTCTTTGGGTCAGCCTCGTCCGGAATCACACACTCCATTGGAATTTGTGCCAAAATTGGAGCGGTTATTTCCTGAATTTCACCCTGAAATCGGTATGATTACTCACGCCTATCTGGATGTACGATATGGGCAGCTACCCGAGACCCAGGACGAAGTTGCGGCTATTGATTTTGCTTGGAAGAAATTACACAAGGCAGGGGATGAATTATTGAAGGAAACAAAGCCTATAAAAAAAAATAAAGCTTATGGATAATAATCTCCATAAGCTCCAAATTTTAGGTTGATATTATCTATAGTTATTCCGATTAACAACCACTTTTTCTACAAACGGATTTGTCTTGTTTCGTGATACCGAATGCTTCATGGATTGGCATTTCCAGTCTGACCGTCTCCACTGGTTGTTCCATTCTATCGGCCACTAACATTTCTACCTCATTGCATCGACCTAATCAGGCACCGTATTCTTTTAATATTCTGGCGATATGCATGGCACCTTTTAGATACAAATCTAAACGGATGTTTTCGTTTGGAGCATGACCTTGAGAACCTGGATAACCTATCCCGGCGGAAACTACTGGGAGCTTGAGATGATGCACAAATGCATGATTGGGTCCGGAGCCACCACTCAGGGGGACAATTTGCATGGGATGCCCGTAAACCGACCGGGCTGTTTCTACAACCAATGACACGAAAGGGTCATCAGGGTCAGTCCGCGCAGGTCTTTCTCCGCCCAGGTATTTTATTTGGATATCCGCGAAACCTTCATGATCCAGATGAGCTCGTAATGAGTTTAGAACTTGTTCCGGTGTTTGATCCGGGACTAATCGAAAATCGACTTTTGCAGATGCCCGCGCGGGGAGTACGGTCTTTGATCCTTCACCCTGATAGCCTGAAGTCAAACCACAGATGGTGCAAGTGGGTTCGAACACCTCAGCAATACGAAGCTCCACACCACCAGTCAGGTTTTTAATGAAATGATCGACACCATACCGCGTTTTATATTCTTCAGATGCCTCTGGAAGAGCTTCCATCAGCTCGCGGTCTCGCTTGCTGGGTGGTTTGACTAATTCATAGTGACCTGGGATTCTGATACGCTCATTTTCATCTTTCAGCGTTGATAGCGCCCAAACCAATCGCCAGGCAGCATTTGGAAAGATGGAGCCACCCAGACCCGAGTGGACGTCAATCTTTGCTGTTTCGACCGATAGCTCGACATAGCAAATCCCGCGTAGTCCCAGGTACTGGATCGGAACTTCGCGATGGTCGACCCCACCGAATTCCCATATGCATGCATCGGCCTTGAGTTGATCGGCATGCTCAATAACAAAATCCTTTAGATGAATGCTGCTGATCTCCTCTTCACCCTCGATTACGAATTTTATATTACAAGGCAGCTCTCCATCTATATCCAATAAAGCATCCATCGCAAACAACCGGCTGGTAAGGTGCCCCTTATCATCGCTTACTCCACGCGCAAATAGTTTTCCATCTCTCAGGGTCGGCTCAAATGGCGGACTCTCCCATAATTCCAGTGGCTCTGGAGGCTGAACGTCATAATGATTGTAAAATAGTATCGTTTTATTTGCGCGCCCCTTTCTTTCTCCATAAACGACGGGAGCACCCCCAGTGGCTAATACATCGACAGAAAAACCTCTCGACTTTAACATGTTAGCTGCCAGATCAGCACATTCAATTAATCCCCAGTTCTGCGCAGCCACACTGGGTTGTTCACAAAAGCGGGATAATTCTGATAGACTTTTATCCAGGTTTTGTTGTAAATACGAATCATAAGGCTGCATGTCCTTCATATAAGTTACCTCCTATTGTCATCCAAATAGTGATTTAAGTGTAGATGAACCAGCATATGCAAAAGCCATCATTTTTATTGTTTCACCAATCCATGTCCAGAAAAGGAATTTTCCTACCGGCATCTTCAACGCTCCTGCTGCTGCACCAGTAAGATCAAAAAACGGGTTTGGAATTGCTGCTAACAGTAGCATGGAGATGGGACCATTTTTTTTCAGCCAGACGACCATGCGCTGATACATATTTGTCCGCTCAACCACCGGCTGACTGCTGAAACCTGCCAGATATCCAGTGAGCTCCCCCAGGGTGGCGCCTGCTCCGGCGACCAGAGCTACAATCCATGGATTAAACACTGCTCCCATCGTAAAGACGACGGCGACACCAGGAGCGGGTAAGATTACAGTTGCATATGCTAAAAAGGAGAGTAAAAAGATGCCAGGATAGCTATATTTTTCCAATTCCTGCGCTTTATCTCGGATGCTAAATATGTAAATACTGATCGCCACCACGAATAGTAATGCCACTAATCGGGTGCCTATTTGGAACCACTTGGATTTCATGCCCCTCACTGTTCCTGGATCGTCACAGACAATAATTTTACCGCTGGAGAATTGCGTTTGGCAGGATCACGCGCTGAGATGGAAAATAATGTCTTCATCCCATCCGTTACTTGTCCAAAGACACTATGCTTGTTATCCAACCAGGGTGTGGCTAGATGGGTAATGAAAAATTGTGATCCATTGGTATTAGGTCCTGCATTCGCCATGGATAAAACACCTGCCTTGTCATGCCGTAAGCTTGGGTGGAATTCATCGGCAAATTGATATCCAAGGACCCCCGCACCCGTGCCAGCTGGGTCTCCCCCTTGTGCCATAAAATCTGCAATTACACGATGGAAAATCGTACCATCATAAAAACCCTGCCGCGATAAGAAGACGAAATTATTCACCGTCTTCGGAGTTTTGTCAGCGAATAACTCAATCGTGATGTCACCCTTTTCGGTATGTAGGATGGCTGTGTAAGTTTTCTTGGGATCAATCTCCAGCGATGGTGGGACTGACCAGCGTTGATTTGGCATAAAATATCCTCTCTAGTTTAGGTTGTTTGGTGACTACGTAATAACGCTTCGATGCGTGCCACAACCATATCCATGGCGACGGTATTTAATCCCCCTTCAGGGATGATCACGTCTGCATACCGCTTGGATGGCTCGACGAACTCCAGGTGCATCGGGCGGACAGTGCTCATATATTGTTGGATAACCGAGCTGCTTGTTCGACCACGCTCAGCGATATCTCTTTCGAGGCGGCGAATGAATCGAATATCCGGGTCTGTGTCAACAAAAATCTTCACATCGAATAATTCTCGTAAACCCTGTTCAGCCAGGATCAATATCCCTTCAACGAGTATGACTGGCTGTGGATCAATGTGAGCAGTAATGTTTGTGCGCGTATGAGTTTTAAAATCGTAAATCGGGAGCTCGATGGGTTCGAGATTTTTTAATAACTTGATATGTTCAATCAATAAACTTGTCTCAAGGGAATCAGGATGGTCAAAGTTAATCAAAACCCGCTGTGGAAGGTCCAGGTTCGCTAAATCCTTATAATACGCATCATGAGGTAAAAGGGCAATATGATTCGCCCCCACCCGATCTATGATGACTTTTGCAACGGTTGATTTCCCTGAGCCTGTTCCACCGGCAATGCCAATCACCAGAGGGGGTGTACGTTTTAGCATGTTGGAATTATACTGGAATTAGGCAGTGGATGGTAGATTAGGTGTATTATGATTGTGAATATCTTTATGGATACAGGCAACGCGGAGGTACGTTGCCTGTAGTGAGCCACCGAAGGGAATCGAACCCTTGACCTAACGTTTACGAAACGCTTGCTCTGCCAGCTGAGCTACGGTGGCATGGTGGAGAATTTGCGTCGGGATTATACCATAGGTAAATCATGCAGCAAATCTACGTGGATGAAGTCTTGGTACTCACCAGCGTTGGTGTACTGCTATGAACATAGCAATGCTGTCTTATCATACCTGCCCATTGGCAGTCCTGGGGGGTAAGGACACGGGTGGAATGAATGTCTATGTAAGAGAAATTACCCGCCAGATGGGCGCCATGGGTGTCCATGTAGACGTCTTCACACGCTCCCAAAATGAGCATGTCCCCCATGTACTACATGATTTGGGTTATGGCAATCGAATTGTGCATATCCGGGCTGGTCCGGAATATCCAGTGCCAAAAAAGGAATTGGCAACCTATCTCCCTGAGTTCGCCCAAGGGGTAAGGACATTTGTTGAAAGTAGGGGATTATCGTACGATTTGATTCATAGTCATTATTGGATGTCAGGCTTGGCTGCGTTTGATCTTAAACAACAATGGGGAATACCGGTCGTGCATATGTTCCATACGTTGGGTGTCATGAAAAATCGAGTCGCCCAAACACCTGAAGAGATAGAGGGTGAATACCGGATTATCGGTGAGCAGGAAGTAATACAAAAAGCCGATCGAATCGTCGTCGCTACACCGGCTGAGTACGCCCAATTAATGTGGCTCTATCAAGCAGATGTCAATAAAATAATCGTCATTCCTCCCGGTGTGGATGTCGGTCGATTTTATCCAATACCACCCGATGAAGCCAAAGAATATATCGGTGTTCCACCTTGTGGTCGAATGATCTTGTTTGTGGGCAGGATCGAGCCACTGAAAGGTTTGGATGTTTTAATAGAAGCCCTTGGGATGATGCACCAAAAAGATGTGTTGAAGGAAAATCCTTTTTGTTTGGTGATCATTGGTGGAGAGCCGGATGAGAGCGCAGAACAAGCTAATATTGAAATGTCGCGGATAAAGTCATTAAGTAAGCAATATGGATTAAAGGACCTGGTGACTTTTTTAGGTAAACGCAGTCAGGATTCGTTGCCTTATTACTATTCGGCAGCTGAGGTGGTGGTGGTGCCATCCCAGTACGAATCCTTTGGCATGGTGGCGTTAGAAGCTATGGCGTGTGGGAAACCGGTTGTGGCTTCCCAGATTGGTGGTCTGGCATATTTGGTCCAGGATGGCGTCACCGGGTTTACGGTGCCTGTCGATGATCCTGCCGAGCTGGCAAATCGATTAACCCCGTTATTGCAGGATTCGGACATGCGAGACCGCATGGGAAAACAGGCTGTCCAGGTTGCCCAGGATTATGCCTGGGATAAGATCGCCTTAAAATTGATGGGGGTATACGATGACATGCTAAATAATCCTGCGGGCAATCAGACTGGCGACCGCCCGGGGATGTGATGGGTTCATCGATTGCCAGCCTTCGTAATAATGGATGATCTCCAGGCAGTTACCAATTTCCCCTTGTAAAAACACTTGCTGAAGCTCACCGGGCTTAAGCAGGTAAACTGGATTAATATCCGTGTGGATGGAAAGCATTTCCTCAGTCAAACACTCGATGAACACGACACCACCTTTTTTCAAACTGCGAGTCAGCGGCAGCCATAAATCCCTTTGCAGATATAAAAAATTGATGATTACATCAAAAGTATTAGGCGGGATATAAAAACGCTCCAAATCTGCCACCACTGCCATTAGATCGGTTAATTTCCTTTTAGCTTTGGCGAGCGCTACCCAAGAGATATCCACACCGATTACCCGAAGACCGTGCCTCAACAGGAACTGTGCATTACCTCCCAATCCCATGGCAATATCCAAAGCCAATCCATGCTTGGGGATTATCTCCATATGATCCACCAGCAGAGAACGTGGGTGGGCAAACGAATGTCTGGGATCGTCCTGGTAGCGTGAATTCCATCGCACTGCATCTTCAGTGGGCATCAGAAATCCTGGTCAGGTTTAGCTTTTCCCCACAATCCAAAACCACTCCTTCGCCTCTCTTCACGTCGACGATGCTGTTCGTGGATCTCATGAATGTGCGAAACTTTCTCAGCAATCGCAGAGTCCAGCCAAATTTTTCCTTTTTGAGCTGTTGCGAGACTTCCCGCTCCATACGCCCCTGTCTGCGTATCATCATCCCAGGGTGGATTGGCGATTAATGGACCCCCTTCCACCCAATCCATGGTGTAGGAAGGCGTGGTAATAAAATTGGTCTCATCCACCACGCGCTCCATCTGAACGAGAGCGGGATTTAAATGGAGAATAAAAGAGGTCTCTAGCTCGCATGCGTGACCCATCCCTCCAATTCCTGATTGGCGATATTTCTCCAGGGAAGCGATACCATCCGGACCGGAGAGGTAAAGCCATGCAGTCGCACAAAAGATCCGCCGGTGACGTTCTCCCGCATATTTTATGGTATTGATGATAAAAGAGCTATTGCCACCATGCCCGCTGATGATATAAAAACGATCGAAACCACGCCTCACCAACACATCAATCACACCCACCCAAAAGTCTTCAAAAGTCTGCCCACCAGCATTCAACGTGCCGGCAAAGGATTGACGATGCGTGCTGACTCCGTATGGCATCACTGGCAATACCGCGGTTAAGTCAGGCGATTGGGCGGCTGTGCCTTGAGCGATGGCATCGATGATCAATGTGTCTGTTGAAAGCGGCAAATGAAACCCATGTTGTTCCGTATGTCCGATGGGGATCAAGACCACTTTACCTCGCTCCTCATCAGGAGGGTAAGAGTCGATGCTTGTATTATCGGAGAGCTGTGGCAGAGCAATCCAGGGTACGGATAAATCAAGAGTGAGGCCAGGAGGAGCTATGACCAGGGTATTACTGAAGCCATCATCCCTGAGGCTGGAGATGATGTTAGTCAAATAGCTCTTTAATAAGTTTTCTGACACCGGTAAACCACTTCCCAGCCAGCCAAATGGGAATGCTGGTAACAGATATATATCGCTGGGATTGCTTAATGCATCGGCTACCCGCTCCATCGGATACCCTGTACCCAGGGGCAAGACCATCGGTACCTGCCGCGCAAGAGAGCTGACTTCAGGCCAGGTCAGCTCATCGTATGCATGATATTTGGTCATCTTTATAATTTCGATAATAATTCAATTTTTTTCTGTTGGAATTCATCCTCAGTTAATACACCCTGTGACCGGAGGTCTGCAAGCTTGCTGATCATAGCCGGAATGTCAGGTTTACCTTCAATTGGTTCTGGTGCGCCTTGTTCGAGATAGGCTTTTGCATTGATCAAGGCTGACTTAAAGCCAACCGGGTTATCAATCTTCTTGAATAAGTTCACTCCGAGCTCACTGGCAGTTAAAATCTCGATGTCGCCATAACCGAACAACCGACCTAAGGCAGATTGATCCATTTTTATATCATTTACTTTATCCAATGAAGAATCAATCACACTTTTATTAAATATGCCGGATATCTGCATTACCCGCAGATTAGTAATAATGAATTGGTGATTAGACCAGTTCAGGAAATCACGCGTACCCGTCGCGATTGGAATTAGAAGCAGAAAAAATCCGATTACTGAAATAATCGGTACAATTGGTTGACTGGCTTGTCCCGAAGTCGATAGAAGGATACTGGCGATCAATGTCGCTGCAAATATGATCAAGATTGATACCACCTCTAATATAATGGAGCTGGCCAGCACGAACCAATGGTGCCTTGTACCAAGAATGATTTTTTCGCGATCGCCTAACAAACTTTGAAGATAGTGTCCAGCCATGCTAAATGCCTCCTTTTGTGAACATGTAATAGATTAGGTTACCCTTATTTTGGTTTCGATAATAACTCATCCCTGGCTTTTGAGATCAGGTCAGGGTTACTGAGTAGATCGACAGCTGTCATGGCTAGAGCTTTGGCCGCATCCAGCATGGCAGATTTTCCGGCTTCGGAGATGCAATATTCCTTGAACTCTAATGTGTGTCCGGCTACATTCTCAGGTGTAATTGCCAGATATGGATGGATGGCAGGCACCAGATGGCTAATGTCACCCATGTCAGTCGAACCCATCCTTTCGTTGGGGTCTGGTTCGACAACAACGCGTCCGCATGCTTCCAGATTGGATTTGAATAAATCCGCCAGGATGCGATTTGGGATTATTTCTTTGTAACCTTGTGTACCTTTTACATTTATTTGGCAGCCTATCGCTTGAGCAGCGGCTTGAGCGCAGGCGGTCACTTTATCGACTAACAAATCTCTTTTCTTTGACGTATTCGATCGCACGCTGAAATCTGCTGAGGTATACGCTGGAATAATGTTGGCAGCTTCACCCCCCTTGAGAATAATACCGGCAACCCTGTCTTTTGGACCAAAGGTTTGGCGCAATGCATTGATATTATTAAAGGTTAATATCATCGCATCCAGGGCATTGATTCCCTCTTCCGGTGCGGCTGCTGCATGGGAAGCCTTACCAAAAAATTCGATTTTTATTTTCGCGGAAGCGAGTGAAGGTCGTAATACCATGTTCTTGCTGGCGGGGTGGAACATCATCGCCGCATCAACGGAATCGAATATGCCTGCATTCGCCAGCAGGATTTTCCCACCCCCACCTTCTTCTGCTGGTGTTCCAATCACTTGGATTTGACCGTTTAGGCTGGTTTTTGCCGCTGCCAATGCCATGCCAGCCCCAAGAGCGGCGGCGGCAATTAAATTATGCCCACAAGCATGACCCAAACCAACCAGGGCATCATATTCTGCCAGGATGGCTATCTTTGGACCGGTACTTTCGCCATGGGTAGCTCTGAATGCTGTCTCCAACCCTCCGATACCTGTTTCGATGCTAAACCCATTCGCGTTTAGCGCTTCAGTAAGCAGCTTACACGCCTTGTACTCTTTAAATGCTATTTCCGGCTCATGGAATATTGATTGACTGATTCCCCATAAATTCTGCGATTGGCTATCGACCCAGGCAATAATTTGCTTCTTCAATTCGTTCTCCATGAGAATAATTATACGCTAGAAAATTGCCGGAAAGTATTAGGTAAAATATCATAATAGATACTATAATAAATAACATCACTCACCGGATCATAAATAATAAATACCTATATATTGATCGGAGGTGGCAGGCGATATATACCGATTATTGAACATAAAGTTCCTTTTGCTTGTAAATATATAGAGATCAACACAACAATTAATAAGTAATGGAGGAGAATATAATGCTACGTAAACATATTTTGTTTACATGTTTGCTCATCGCCACTGTGATCCTATCTGCCTGTGCAACTACGACTGCAACCACTGTGGTAACCGAAGCGCCACCCGTAGTCCCAGTGACCGAAGCTCCACCTGATGTTGTCCCGACAGAAGTGGTTCCACCTGAACGTACAGTAGTTACAATCAGCTGGACCCAGGAATATGATTCATTGAACCCACTCTATACGAATATGTGGTTCTCCACAACAACCCATCAGGTATGGAATTCATGGGCATGGGAATTCAACGATAAAAATGAGGCATATCCTAAGCTTGTGACTGTGATCCCCAGCGTGGATAATGGGGGGATATCAGCAGATGGGAAAACGATCACCCTGATATTGCGTCCTGATGTCGTTTGGTCAGATGGAACACCATTGACCTCTGCAGATTTTAAATTCACCGCCGAAATGGCGATTAATCCCAGTAACACAGTCGCTTCCTCTTATCCATATGATAAGATCGAAAGCATTGACACCCCTGATGACCAAACCGTGGTGATTCACTTCATCGATCCGTTCGCCCCTTGGCTCGCATCGATGTGGCATGGGATTTTACCTGCCCATATCCTGCAACCTGTCTTCGATGCCGAAGGCACAATCGATACTGCTGAGTGGAATCTGGCGCCAACGGTTGGTCTTGGACCCTATGTATTCGACACATGGGAATCTGGTAGTTTTGCTAGGTTTGTAAGGAATGATAATTACTGGGGCGAACCTGCCAAGATCGACGAAATCTTCTTCCGCTTCGTCCCTGATTCAGCCGCACAGGTAGCCTCACTCATGGCGGGTGACGCAGATATAGGTTATTGGGTTGAATTCAGTGATGTCGAGGCGTTGGAAAAAGCTGGATATTCAATCGTTATCGTTCCCAATGGCTACAATGAAGGTTTATTCTTTCTCATCAATGAAGAAAGGGGACATCCAGCATTACTCGATGTGAAGGTACGCCAGGCTTTAGCAATGGCAATCGACCGGGAAGCTTTGAATCGTAACTTGCGCCTTGGTTTGACCACTGTTCCAGCCAGTTTCTGGGATTCGCTGCCTTTTTATAACAATCCAGCCATGGAGAACTATCCTTATGACCCCGCTGCTGCTAACGCTTTATTGGATGAAACAGGCTGGGTGGATAGCAATGCAGATGGGATCAGGGATAAAGATGGAACGGAGCTGATCCTTAGATATGGCACTACGATAAAGGAAATTCGCCAAGATGCACAGGCGGTCATTCAGGAACAATTAGCTCAAGTTGGTATCCAGGTGGATCTTGGAAGCTACGATGCCGATCTATACTTCGCTGGATATGGTGATGGACCTGCCGCAAACGGAGAAGTCGATATCATGGAATGGTCGGATGGACCATTATTCCCTGATCCGGATATCTACTATTGGTTGTGCGGTGAGATCCCCAGTGATGAATACCCAACCGGAAGCAACTGGTTCTTTATGTGTGACGAAGAACTGGATGCATTGATTCAGCTTCAGGCAACTCAGGTTAATGTCGCCGACCGGCAACAGACCTTCACCCAGATCAACCAAATCTTTAAAGATAAAGTGTATTGGTTAGGATTATGGCAGGATCCGGATGATTGGGCTGTTGGACCTCAGTTGCAAAATGCTAAGTTCTCAGCGATTACTCCTCTCTACAATATTGGTGAGTGGACAATTACTCCATAGTTAAAGCATGTAATTTACTAATCTAGTTAACAGTGGTAATAGTTGGTAAAAACCAACTATTACCACTTGTGCTAGGTAATCTATGCAATATTTGGTAAAATTTATATTGAGATGTTCCGATTTATCTTTAGACGGATTTTACAAGCTGTTCCCCTGCTTTTCATCATAAGTATTGTGTTATTTTTTTTAATGCGCAATATGGGTGATCCGATAGCTGCGATGGCGGGCAGAAATATCACCCGTTCTTCGGATCGTGAACGCCTTACCCGCCAACTCGGTCTGGACAGACCCATTTACATGCAGTACATATATTGGTTGGTCGGTAATGATTGGGCGAAGACTGATTTGGATGGAGATGGCATTGCCGAAACACCAGGGACACGCAAGGGGATATTACGAGGTGATTTCGGTACCTCCCTTGTAAACCGGGGAAAACCAGTAGTAAAGGTCATTGCGGAGCGTTTACCCAATACTTTGATCCTGATGATTGTGGCTGAAACCGTAATAATATTTGGCTCTCTTGTCGTAGGTGTATATTCTGCTGTACGCCAATATTCTGCATTGGATAATATCATGACCGGATTATCTTTCATTGGTTATTCAATGCCGATTTTCTTCATTGCGCTGATTTCCATGTATTTATTTGGAGTGCTATTTAAACGCTGGGGTTTACCTTATTTACCCACAGTAGGGATGTTTGATCCCAATATCGGTAAAACCCCAGGTCAAATAGCCTTACATCTTATTTTGCCGACGTTCAGTATGTCATTAATCAGCTTTGCTGCGTATAGCCGATATATCCGCAGCACGATGCTGGAGGTGATGAACCAGGATTATATTCGCACGGCAAAATCCAAAGGCTTACCCAGGCGGACAATTATCTTTATCCATGCATTAAAAAATGCCTCCCTTCCAATTGTCACCGTGGTGGGGTTGGATTTACCCCTTCTGCTCGGAGGTGCTTTAGTCACCGAGCGAATATTCGCCTGGCCGGGTATGGGGCGCCTATTCCTTGATCACGTCTCCCGGGCAGATGTACCCGTAGTGATGGGAATATTGATGATGATTGCAGTGGCAGTCATTGTGTTTCAAATTATTACCGATGTTGTTTACGCCTGGCTAGATCCTCGCATCCGGTATGAAAAATAGTGTTGAATCATGAGTGATGCTGAATTAGTGACTTCCAATATTCCACGTTTGATCCAGGATGAGATTGAATCACCGCCTCTATCCCTAAGGCAACTTACATGGCGACGTTTCCGAAGACACAAAATGGCCATGTTTGGGGGTGTAGTCCTGATAATCCTCATCTTTTATTCTTTTGGAGGTTCATTTTTCCTTTCAGAGAGTTACGCAAACCATACCGATACAAATATACGCCTCGATGCCCCTTCTTCCATACATCCCTTTGGTACCGATACAGTTGGTCGTGATATTCTAGCGCGCACCATTTATGGGGGTCAGATCTCTCTATTAATTGGCTTAACTGCTGTCATTATTGAAACGATTGCCGGTGTGTTGATAGGAGCAGCTGCTGGATACTATGGGGGCTGGATTGATGCGATATTAATGCGCATTACTGAAGCAATGTTAAACATCCCTGAAATTTTCCTGCTCATCGTAATGGCGAAGGAGTTCGGAGGTAAGGTACCAACCATTACATTTCTTGGCAGGGAATTCAGTGGTAGCTTAATCGTCATTATTATGATCATCGGATTAACCAGCTGGATGTATCTGGCGCGTATCGTTAGAGCCGAGTTCTTATCCCTTAAAGAGAACGATTTTGTGCTGGCAGCCAGATCGACCGGTACTTCAAACGCCGGTATCATATTCAAACATATATTACCCAATAGCATTGCTCCAATTATTGTCTCGGCTACCCTTGGGGTTGCCAATGCGATCCTGGCAGAGGCATATATCAGCTTTCTCGGGCTTGGCGTCCAGCCGCCTACCGCCACCTGGGGGAACATGCTGGATGGTGCTAACAACTACTTAGAGTCAGCCCCGTGGCTGTGGTTTTTCCCAGGATTGCTCATTTTATTGACTGTATTGAGTATTAATTTTTTGGGAGATGGTTTAAGAGACGCACTGGATCCTCGTAGTCGGGCTGTTTAAGTAGATAATGATTAATACCACTACACCTTTACTGCAAGTGGAAGATTTACGGACCCGCTTTCATATCCCTGAAGGCACCGTTTTCGCGGTGAACGGTATATCCTTCACGATCAATGAGGGAGAAACTTTGGCGGTAGTGGGAGAGAGCGGTTGCGGAAAATCGGTCACCATGTTGTCCATCCTGGGATTGATCCCTATTCCACCAGGGGAAATTGTCTCCGGGAAAGCGATATTCCGCGCTAAGGATTTGATCAAGTTACCTGAATCGGAATTTGAACATTTACGGGGGGATGAACTTGCCATGGTTTTCCAGGACCCGATGACTTCATTAAATCCAGTCCTGACCATCGGCAAACAGATCACCGAAACATTACGAACTCACCTTGGAATAAACCAGGAAGAAGCAGAAAAAAGAGCAGTGGAATTGTTGGATCGGGTTGGTATTCCTGAAGCAGCCTCCCGCCTGGGGAATTATCCTCACCAATTTTCTGGGGGAATGCGGCAACGCGTAATGATTGCCATAGCGCTATCATGCGATCCAAGCTTGCTGATTGCCGATGAACCTACTACCGCTTTGGATGTGACCATCCAGGCACAGATTGTTGAGCTTGTGCTTCACTTGCGCGAGCTGCTCCATATGACCATCATTTGGATCACCCATGATCTTGGGGTGGTGGCTGGAATGGCCGACCGCGTCATCGTGATGTACGCAGGTTTTATCGTCGAAGAAGCCCTGGTGGATGATTTGTATGATAACCCTCGTCATCCTTATACTTTGGCATTATTGGCTGCTCTTCCCCGGGTGGACCGCCGTAGGGATCGTCGTCTGAACTCCATTCCCGGCGCTCCGCCAAATTTATTGGTGGAACCAAAATGGTGTCCATTTGCACCTCGCTGCACGTATGTGATCGATAGATGTTGGATCGAAAATCCATCCTTGGAGTTAATTGCGCCAGCTCATAAAATCGCCTGTTGGGTGGATGTAAGCCTAACTTTAGACGGATCAAGATCATGACTGAAATTCAGCCACTGGTTGTTGTTGAAGGCTTAAAGAAATATTTTTCGGTATCGAGTGGTTTGGTTTTCAAACAAAAGGCTGGATTCGTCCGCGCTGTAGACGGGATCTCTTTTTCGATCGCGAAAGGGGAGACGCTTGGTCTGGTTGGTGAAAGCGGATGCGGGAAGACCACCGCAGGCAGGACCATATTAAACCTCTATCCTCCCACAGCAGGGAAGATTACCATCGACAACCAGGAGCTAAACAGTAACGGCAAACCTGATCTGAAGGAATTCCGACGCAAGACAGCTATGATCTTTCAAGATCCGTATGCCTCATTAAATCCGAGGTGGACGGTCAGCGCCATTGTATCCGAGCCTTTACGGGTACATAAATTATTTAAGAGTGAGAAAGAACGCACTGAGCGGGTGAATCATCTATTAAATCTGGTTGGATTAAGCTCCAGGTTGATCAATCGCTTCCCCCATGAATTTTCCGGCGGGCAGCGACAAAGGATCGGTGTTGCCAGGGCGCTGGCTTCAGATCCTTTATTTATCGTGTGTGATGAACCTATTTCTGCTCTGGATGTTTCCATTCAGGCTCAGGTGGTTAATCTATTGGAGGATTTACAGGATCAATTTGGATTGACCTACTTGTTTATCGCTCACGATTTGAGCATGGTCAGGCATATCTGTGACCGGGTGGCGGTGATGTATCTTGGTGTCATCGTTGAATTAGCTGAGCGTAACGAGCTCTATGAAAATCCCCTGCACCCTTACACACAGGCATTGTTATCTGCCGTGCCAATCCCTGACCCGCAGCGTGACCGTGCCCGTAGACGGATCATCTTAAGTGGAGACGTACCCAGCCCAATTAACCCTCCCAGTGGATGCAGGTTCCACCCGCGCTGTCCCATCGGGAAAGAGCGCTGTAAATTAGAAATCCACGAATGGCGTGAAATTTCCTCAGGTCACTGGGTTGCCTGCCACGCGGTAACGAATCCATAAAATTAAGCCTAAATTTCGCACATAGAGTGTGTGCGATTAGTTAGTTGTATACCAAAGCTCCCATTTTTATCGACGGATTCTCCCCACCAAGATCACTAAATTTAACTAGCTTATGGC
>Ga0154777_1051_pt1 | contig 22655 bp, 20 predicted proteins | sample Rifle2008BG16ft_FD_105785 | JGI IMG/M metagenome (GOLD analysis project Ga0154777, IMG submission 105785) | Chloroflexi bacterium RBG_16_47_49 | reverse complement strand
CTGGAGTTGCTTTTGGGGTCTCCTTGAAAGCATGGTTGATCGCCTGGACAAAATCTCGGGCAGATGTATGGGAGGGGTTCCCCAGGATCTGGCTGACCAATCCCTGGCTGGTGCTGCTCAAGCCGGATGGATAGTTTTCATTCAGACGCATTTGTACCAGTGTGCGGAAAGCCTGGGCATCGAATCCAGTGGGTAGACCTTCCAGGCTGCGGAAGAAGCAGAACACATGCTCGGGGGCTTCCGTCACCATCAAAGCCCCAGCGGCGATCTCCTGCTCGGTGGCAGAGGCAGTATAGGGTAGCAATCTTTCAAGTGAGAAACCAAGCTCCACGGCAGCCTGTGCCAGGATGGCTTGCAAGCGCACTTCGACCGGTTGCCAGTTATCGTATACCTCGTAGGGGCTGCCTTTGAGTCGCGGCTTGAGATGCCATTCGGGGGGTATGGCATTTTTATCCAGCTGGTACCATTCACGTAAGAGGATTTGGTCATCCTGACCCTTGATTGCTGACAGGATTTCCTGAAACTCACTATCCAGGATATGTGGCGGCGGCGGACACCACCCATAGCGGTCACCCAGCAGGACGATGAAATTCGGACGGGGAGAAGTCTGCTGGCAGCGCGCGATCTCTCCCAGGCAGATCGCCATCGCTTGCTGGTCGAGCGAGGCTTCTTCACTCACCCCCCAGCGCAAGTCAATGGGCTGGAAGCGTGCCCCATGCTGCTGGCACAAAGCCCGTAAGCGGGGGAAGACCCGTTCCTGGAGCGCATTCCGTTCAGGTTTCAGATCACTGAAGGTCGAGCTGATGAAGACACGGAAGGTTTTATTGTTTTGAGCCATGTTTTTCTCTTCCTATCAATTTCTCATTGGGTATCAAGAGTTAAAATCCTTGGTGGAGCGAATAAGGTGATATGCATTAGCTACTGTCTGCTTGGCAGCTGCGGGCGATGCACTTAAGGAAGTGAATTGCGCATTCACTGCATTCATTTCCTCATTTGCCCGCCCTTCTCCGAGTAGGTCAGCATAAGCCTGCAGTCGGTTTACGATAGTCTGTGCCTGCTGGTCAGCTGTATTCGGGCTGGTAGCCAGGAGGCGCGAAACTTCCAGGATTTGTGCCGCTTTCAGCTGAATGAAAACCCGCTCTGCAGTCGGTTGGATTACACCCTGGCGTAACTCAAAGGCACCTGGGGTGACGAAACGCACGGTCACCCGGTTAACCGGGCACCCGATATCATGACCAACAGGTGAGTGAAAAGCCAGCTTGCCTTCTATACTCAGCCTGGAACCACCTGGTTGCGCCAGGATAGCCAGTCGCAAGGGGATTTCCAAATCTACGTCACAGGGGATGTCACCGACAGTCACGACCGCCTGTCCTCCGGCTTGTTGGACTGGGTAGGCAGCTGAGAGGGGGATCAGGGTTGCTCCGTTTGGTAGCCTGAGGTTTATCTTGACGTCTCTGGCAGCCAGCATAGCCACCTCCCCCAATTCCCCAACAAGATAAGCGGGAATCTGGCTGGCGTTTTGGAGGTGATAAAAACGCCCTCCACCCTGGGTGGCGATTTCAGCCAGAAGGGCTTCGTTATAATCCAGACCGATTCCCAGACAGGAGACGAGGTCTCCTTGCTGGCGCGCCTGGAAGGCACGATGACCAATTTTCTCCAGGTCAGTCTCACCGACATTCGCCTGCCCGTCGCTTAGCAGCATTACCAGGTTGGAATCTTTAGGAAGAATAGCTGCCTTCTCAAGTCCGGTCGCCAGGCCAAGGTCAAGGGCGGTCACGCCACCAGCATAGGTCTTCAGCAAAGTATTCTCAACAGCTCTGTAGGTTTCTTGGTCGACCAGGCAGGGCTCAAAGGGAATGTCAACCTCGCTGGCAAAGGTTACCAGGGAGAAAGCGTCACCATCTCGTAGATATTGGATGGCGTGCTGAACGGCTATTTTCGCTTGTTCGATTTTTTCACCCTGCATTGAGCCGGAAATATCCAGGACAGCAGTAAAATTTACTCCTGGGCGCTCAACATCTGTTTGCACGGCTTCTTCCTGGGGTACTTCCTTAGGGGTTTTGATGGTGACCAATAGGTAGCGCTCGAGATTTTGATTGGCTGGTGCAGATACCTGGTCAAGTTCCATTTGAACTCGCAGATAGGTTGGTTTTCCTGGTAGGATGATTTCGTATTCCAAACCCCCTCCACAGCGGGAGCATTCTTTCACACCTATGGGTTCATCTTGGAGTAAGCCACAAAATGGGCATCGCATCAATTGGGTCATCGGTTTCTCCTGATTACTTTTTTTTCGTCTTCATCGTTATGAAATCACAATGTGGTTTACTTTTAAACCGCTCGTTGTGGCAAATGCTCCTGTATTCTCAGCACATCATTCCTCTGTGCCAAGTCTTAAAACAATCAACCCGCGCGTACTATCGGTGACGTACACCAGATCACCAACAGCCATGATGCTTGAAGCTCCATCCAAGTCTGAATACACGTCAACCTTTGTAGGGTGGGTCGGGTCACTGATGTCAACCGCAATCACACCACTCTCAAGGATTTGAGTCCAAGTGCCATGATCTTCTCCAAAATTATAGGTCAGGTAAGCGATATCACCGCTCACGGATATATCCAGGAGGGTCTGGCGGCTTTGAGCACCGGGTGGCAGAAGTTCGTAGTTACCCACCAATTCTAAATACTGACCCAGTTTGATTGGTTTTGTAGGGTCGCTAATATCCAGTATGATCAATCCTTCACTCCAACTAGCGACATAAGCTGTCTGGTTGTCCACGTCTATACTCGCTCCCCAGCCAGTGTCGAATCCCCCGATTTCAGTTGCCTCGGCAGGATTGCGGACATCAACCACGTCAAGTTGGTTAGCCTGTAGGTAAGCGATACCATCTGCAACCACTATCCCTGGGCTTGAAATGTTGGAAGAAAATGAAAATTCCCCAATCGTCACGGGCTGCGAGGGTACACTCACATCTATTGCGATAAATCTGTCACTTTGGGTCAGGTATGCAACCTGATCGGACACCGCCATATTATTAAGTGTCTGATGGGCAAATCCGCTTTCAGGCGTATATTCCCCCAGTATACGGGGAATTGAAGGAGTTTTGACATCTAGTAATACCAATTTATCCTTCAGTGCCATATTATCTTTTACCTGACCTTGTTCGATAACATATGCAATATTATCGACGACAACAACACTCTGCGCATTTTCTAGAGGGTAAGACCCTGCTTCTTGTGGGTTCGAGGGGTCGCTCACATCTAAAATAACCAGTCCGTCCTCCGCATTAGCAAGATAGGCCATAACTTCCAGGACAAATACATTGCGTGCTTCTCGGGATGTTGGCCAACTACCAATCAGTTTCAACTTGGGGAGTGGCGGCGGGGTTTGTATTGAAGTTGGGGTTAATATCGAGGCCAATGTAATCGGAGAGGTAGTGTCCGTCGGAATACTTTGAGGCGTTTCAGCCATGAGCCTTGGTATAACAAACACAGCCACAACTGCCAGGATAACAAGAGCGAATAATACAGGTAGGATCGTCTTTATCCTCCAACGGAGAACAGGTGCTGTGGGTTGTGCTATCGGTGGACTGAGATTGCCTCTTAAGGCAGCTTCGTCACCTCCGGACATGAAGAGTTGGAGTGTTGTTTGTAACTTTTCTATGTGGCGTTCCAGGGGTGGCGTGATGGCGTCCAGCCAGTGTTCGGTAGAGAGGAAATAGGCCATGGCTCCGGTGGGATCAATATTCTCAATGCGGAAGGGAATAATGATGACATTATTCGCCACAGCCCTTTCTACTTCTCGTACAACCTGTTTTGATCGGTTTGAATTACCAGAGAGAATGATGACCATGAATCGGCTTCCCTCAATGGCGCTGATAATGGCATCGCCCCAGGAACTTCCTGGAGTGATATCCCGTGGGGCAACCCAGCAGCGAATCCCTTTATTCTCAAGCCCGGCAACTACCGCGTCGGCGACCGGTTTATCCTTGTTTGAATAACTGACGAAAACATCATGGGCCATTCTGTTTTCCTCGATGGGTTAATTCAATAGAAAATTGTTTCAATACATTTTCCCTAAATGGATCGGTATATAATCCTGAGTGATTTGACTGCAACTGAGAGATTAAATCGAAAATTCCGCTTAGTAAGTTGTTATCCCACAGATGCTTACGTTTGCAGTAGAGCAAGTCGTTGTAATTTAAGCCCATATACTATCCACGAATGGATTTTGCCAACGCATCAAAGTGGTTTTCAAGAGGTGATTGATATGCATCCAGCCAATGTCTCGAAGAGAGCATTAGTTCCAATGAACCAGTAGGTAATATATTTTCAATCCGGATGGGAATAATTGTCAGCTTTTTGGAAACGGCTCGTTCAACTTCCTGCATGACCTGGTCCGATTCGTTGGCAGCTTCTGAAAAGATCACCACCATAGTCCGGCAGATATTTAGAGCCCTAATAATAGCTTCCGGGTAAGGTGTTCCCGGTTGAATGTTTCTAGGAGCGATCCAGCATTGGATACCCCTGCTTTCTAAACCACTGACTAATAGGTCAGCCTCCGACTTATCATGGCTGGAATGACTAACAAAGACTGCAAAATTTGCTGGTCCGGAGGGCTCTATTGCAATAGGATCCATGGATTTGAATGCAGCAGTCACGGCCTGCAGCCCTGGAGGATTTTCCTCTTGTATATACTTTTCCAAACAGAGCAGATTTATTTTGTAGTTACCATCGCTTTCCTTTATTAACCCTCTATTGACCAGATTGATAAATGAAGCCTTGAACTCACTATCCTCAAGTAAATCAGCTAGGGTGGAAGGAGAAGAGTGTATTGCTTTGTCTATGAGGGCTACAGCTCGAAGCAGTTTTTGCTCCCTTTGATCGCACACTGACCAGAGGTCCTTTAGGTGAGGTAAGGATTGCTCATAATAATTGTTGAGCACCTGATCGAATAAGTCATTGCCTTTTAACCCTTGGTTTTTCCCGTGAAACCAATAATAACCTGCCATTTGAAGAAAATATGGATGTCCATCACCCAGCTCTGCAATGTATTCTTTTTCTTCTTTCAAATACGATAAACCTGATTTCTTTAGGTACATCTCAAGCATCTCATCAGAATCCTCTGTTGAGAAAGGTCGTAGGTGAACGGTTGCGAAGATGTTAAAAAAAGGTGAACCTTTAATACTTTCTGCATGACATAGATCAGATAATTCGTGCCTAGTAGCAGGGATCAGGGGAAGGTTCTGGTGAATAGCCAGGCTCCGTAACCCTCCAAAAAAATCCCCGCCTATATTCGGTGATTGAGTGACGTACTCGAATTCATCCATTAAAAGGACGATAATGATCCCAAAGTCCCTTATGGTCTCAAAAAAATCTTCCAGATCGAATAAGTCATATTCATCCATATGTCGATATTCACCAGCCAGTTTTTTTTCTTCGAGATTTTGTGCTGATCGGTATATGGATGTGAACACCCGTTTCCAGAAAATATACGGGGTTATGTCCGCTTGGCCTTGAAAATCGATGTATACCATGTGATATATTTCTGGAAGTAGGCCTAGGTTAACAGCTGAAACAGGATTGGATAAATACTTCAGCAGAGAGGTATTCCCCATTCTGCTGTCCCCTATCAGGGATGTACTTTCATGCACCGACGAGACCAGGCGGCTGACGATCTGATTGATTTCGTTCTTCCGTCCGATAAATAATGTTTGATCATTTACTGGATTGCCAAATGTAAATGGATTTTGGGGCATAGAATCCTCCGAAAGCTCCATAAATACCTCTAATCCGATGCCGATCAGTAATTTATAGCCCAGGAAATTATGAGCAACTCATCTGCAACGGATCTTCCCCAAGACTTGTGGGAAAATTTATCTATGGCAAACTTTCCCAGTTGAATCCAGATTAACTTTTTATAATAACTTTTATCTTCTTTCCGTATAGAAACTCACTTCAAGTAAATTGATATTATCAACTTCAGACTGGTTTACTTTATACTCCGCAACAAAGCCCGAGGAGGAGATTTTTCTTCCCGGCTTAGTATGTGATCCTATTTCAAATCAGGCATTGCACTTCCAAGGTTTACCATGCGATCGATTTGGAATCCGACCCGCGCAAGCAAAACCGGCATCTGCCGCACCACAATTAAATTTTTCTCCCGCTCTCCTTCAGGTAGGTCATCCCAGGGCACAAGGTCAGGATGGGTGCGCTTATTTTCATCCCTTTGCTCACCGTAGATCCATCCATCCGCTTCTTTTGCCTTGCGCCATAAATCATGTTCGAGGCAAGCCATCTTTTCAATTTCTGTTTCAGCAAACATTAGCTTATCTGCATCCCAATCCTGCATGGGAGAGATACGGTAACCCGCTGCTTTCAGCAGGTATTGAATCCGGCTGGCTTGCTGCCGGTTGGCATCCTTAACCGATTCTGGGAGTTGTTCCCAGGTTTGTCTGGTGGATGCGAATTCCGAGCCCGTTCTGTAAATATCGTGTAGGTCACGTGCCAGCATTTCATGCATACCGCCCAGGATTAGTGCAGCTGAGCAGGCGTAATCATAGAAATCAAAAGTTATCACTCGGCGTACATCGCCTAATCCTGGCAGAGGTTTCTCTAGGAAATCGCCCAGACCAGCCTCTTTTGATTGCTGTACGCAGATTGGACCAGTTATAATCTCTGGGATTTGGAGCAGGTTAAGGCAAACCTGCAGGCTGAGAACCGGATCTCCAAGGCAAATATATGTTTGCTGGATCAATAGCTGCTCACCTGGTTCCGCCAGGATGTTTTGAAGAGGTCCGGCCGTGTATATGTCCGCTTGCAGGGGGTTGAGTATGCACACCTTCACAAGCTGGGGATATTTTCGGAGGAGATTCTGAAATTTCTCTAAAGCATCTCGATCCACAACTTTAATGCAAAGCCGACCTTGTCTTTTGAGGAGATGCCAGAGATAGCCTGCCTGGACCACCAGTTGTTCTCCCAGCCTCCCTAAACCAACCACCAGTAACGACTCAGGTATGTCTTCTGAGTTGGAATCCTCGCGCCAACCGGGGTTATCCCGTAGCAGCATACGGGCAGTCCGTTCGTACGGATTGAATGTCTCCAGTTCAAAAGGCACGCCTGGCTCTGCAGATAATTCACTTCTCCGGATGAGGTTGAGCATATCGATCGAGGAGAGATGAATTATGCAGGTCAGTTTACCCATCCGGCGGGTGCGGGTCAATTGGTATGCCTGGTAAGCAGCCTGGAGGTTTTCACTATCTCCACCCACGAGGCATACCAGGTTTCGGGCGTGGAGTATACGAGCCTTTGTCAGTATATCTTTGTTGGTCGCATCACCCTCGAGGACAATTGCACCCAGGCTATGGATAATTTCTGCATTCTCTCTTCTCGGTTCTTTTTCTATGATCACCACCTGCCTACCAAGGCCAAGCAGTTCTCGCGCAAGGCGGCTTCCCTTGCGTCCCATACCACAGATCACGACATGATTCTTCAAGCGCCTCAGGCGCAGCCTTTGCGTCTGTTCCATAAACAGCTGCATCAGCACCTGGAAAACTGTATATACAGTTAGTAAAGGGAGTAGGAAACGGGCGAACTGCAAGATCCAATTGACCTCGCCATCGACAGCACCAGAATTCATTGTCACCAATTGGAATGTACGGTAAATGACATCGCCTGTTGTCCAGTCTTCTCCGTTTTCTATAGCATAGATATAAAAACCGATAATACCGAGTGCCAGACTCACCAACCAGGCTAATCCCAACAGGAGCCAACGGTTTTCAGACCAGAATTGACGCAGGTGTGGCTTTTTTAGCATCTGAATCTTTCTTCAAAATTGATCAATCTCTGTCTTGCTTCATCTTTATGATCTTGTACCCCACCGTTTCAAGGATCCAGGGAATCGCCATAGTGATGACCCGATCTAAGTTGCGGTAGTGTTCACTTAAAATTGTGTCTTTTGCAGTCCCTATTTTTGACGCATATTTTTTTCCATATACCGACTCTATATTTTGGCTTTCTAATTCGTCCCAGGGAACCAGGGCATCATGTAGTCTGGCAGGTTTATCTTTCTTGGGAGAGTAGGACCATCCAATATCAACATGATGACGGACCCATCGGATGTGTTCCATCCGGCTTATTTCTTCGCGCTGCTCAGCATTCAACTCAGCTGCAGGCAGATTGACGCCAAGAGGAACAATAGAAAACCCAATCGCGGCAAGTTTATCGGGGATTCTTCGAGCATTATGGTAGTTCTGAGATACTTCATCGTGCGGCATGCCTTCGGGAAGTTGCTTCATCTCATTTAAGTGATCCAGGAATTCCTGTTTAGTTATAGAAAGTGGATCTCTTCCGTCAGGGATAGAAAACACGAGTGAGTAAATGCTATGAATACCGACAGCCATTTTCTCTACTACCTGTTCATCAAAGGTTATTTCATTGACCAGGTGATAAAATGCTTCCCCACCATCCAGGTTTACGGGTTCTTGGGTGACTAATTCAAAGAATTGTTGGCCATCAACATGCAGATTTAGTTGTGATTCTGGAGGAAGGTCAGAGCGGTGGTACTTTGTCTTTCCAAAAAGTTGGCTGGTTTTGAAAATCGTTTCGAGGGAGCGGGTTCCGTGTTTGTACCTGGGGACTAATAGAAAGGCATTCAGGACGCCATCGTCTATCTGCAAAATGCCATCTTTAAACAATTGTCGGTATCCAATTTGAAGCAGGCTGTTGATCAAAATCGCTCTGCGGATGATATATTCTGGATCAGTATTCTTAGAGGAGCTGGTTTGGAGTGATTCAGCTGAAGAACCCTGGATAGCTGAGCCTTCTCCACAGTAAGGAACTAAAGGATTGGGGCCCATGACATTTAGGAAACCCTTGATGCGGCTCAAAAAATCGGGGCCTTTCTCCGCTTTTGCCAGTTGAGCCTTTTCTTCGAACTCTTCCATACATGAACAAGTCCCACCTGCAAAGACAAATATCGATTTACCGATATTGTGAGTCAATTGTCCCTCTTGAAATTCTCCATCTTGCATCGGCGCCAGGAAATAACGGAGCCAGGTGAGATCTTTGCTGTCAAATTCATCCCAAAAAACCAGCGGTGTTTTCCCGGAGAGCGAAATATCGCGCACAGCGTGAAACGCCTGGTACAGGTCGTTTGGATTCTCCTCATTGAACTGTGATAGGTTAAACGTGATGTCTTTGACCTCATAATCTGGCAGATCGAGAGCCTTGGCCAATTGTTTAATATTGAAAGATTTCCCGGAACCAGGTGGGCCGAAAACCGCGATGGAAAGTGGCTGACTGCTTCGATTTTGAAGGTATTCAGTAATTAGGGATTTTAAATGGTGCAGAAACTCAATCTCTTTGCGATCAACTGTAAGAAGAAAATTATATTTCGCGATCGGGATATTCCAGCCCTGGAGAGCTTTCATGGGACCACGTAATGCTATTTGGCGCGCAAGGGAATAGAGATCCCATTTTGTCATACTCAATAGCGACCAGCCCTGCTTGAAGGCAAGGTTGTTGTTATATAAGGATTTGAAGATGTTGTAATCAAGATACACAGGTTTAAAATCAAGCGTTGGTTTGGGGCCATAAACCTTGTTAAGTTCCCCAGGAAGTACATCGAAAGCCAGACTACTCTCAGCCACATTACCACCATGAGTCACCAGCGCCCTTCTTGCCAGCAAGTGAGCTCGTATCGCCCGATCTATTCGAATATCGTCACCAATTTCCGGGAAGAGGATCTCTTTGGAGAGTAAGGCAATCAAGAGTTCCAGATCACCTGGTAGATATCCAGGATGGGCTTTCTCCCAGTATCCTTCAACCATCATTGCATCGAAGAAGAAGCGGAATTCCGGATCCATGGCATCAAGGACTTTCGGATTATGGATCAACAGAGTGCCAGTGCATCCAAAAGAGATGATGATATATTCGATCGATCTCAACGGGTAGAGGGAAATGTTCCTTTTAAAGTAAATCTCGTTAATTATGTCCTGTAGCGTTTGTTCCCAGGAAAGCCCTTTACTGATCGATGTATTCAATTTCCGCAAGTCGTCAGCGCGCAAGACCAGGATGTTCTTCGATTCCATCCCTTTGCGGAATTCTTGCCACATCCTACCTTCAAATAATGGAGCATATGTCCTGAAAATTACCCACTTATTCTCTAATAGATCCATCAATCCGGGGTACTGGCGATTACGGATGTCTATTTCCCAATCCTGGAAGATAAATAAATCAGCATCGCCCATCTCTTCAGGAGCGCGCCAATGAAATTCAGGCTGAAGAGCTTGCCCCCCGTGGACAAGCTCCTGGATTCTCCAGGCTTTATTTTTACCTTCATTGTATTGCTGCCAGGTAGCGAAGGCATGATTGAGAGAATTGTCGCAAGGCGTGATGCGAGATGGATCTATGGCTGTGCGTTCTACTTCAACAAAGGACCAATCCACTTCATCATTTATCTGGTTGAAGTATGATTTAAGAAAGGTAAAGATCCCCGTTGTACTTTCATTTCCCCAGATCTCCATAAAAATATTTTTTTGATTTGTGGCTGGGACAATGTTCCAATGAATAACGTTATCGCTCAGTAAGAATATTTTCTTTTCCATAGTTGATTCTACCTATCCGATCTTCAGGAATTTCTGGAATATCACTACCGGATTTCTTAGTGATCCTCTATGTTGATTGATTTAATATAATCACGATCGTATAATAGCATTGTACAGGATATTTCAGGTAAGTGCCAGTTTTCCTGTTCACGTGGGATAATAAAAGATCGACATAAACCATTTTGAGTGTTTCTATGGTGGAAAATAAGCGAGAAGTGATTCGAATAGCAGTAACAGGGCACCGGATTCTTGACACCAATCATCATTTAACCGCTTCCATCCAAAAAGTGTTAACTCAGATCATCCAGGATCACCCCGGTGCTGAATATCATCTTCTTTCAGCGCTGGCAGAGGGGAGCGATCAGTTTATTGCCATGAGTGCTCTGCAGTATATGGAGATTAAGCTAATTGTTCCGCTACCGCTTCCTGAGGAACTATATCTCTTGGATTTTGAAACTGATGAAGGTAGAAAGAAATTTGTGCATTTTATGAATATCGCTGATCAGGTGCTAACCCTAACCAAGAACAGCGACCACGATACTGCATATGACTATCTTGGGACTTATCTAATCGACCAGTGCCATGTGCTGATCGCGCTATGGAATGGCGAATATTCTGGAAAAAGAGGTGGCACAGGGGAGGTGGTAAAAAAAGCATTGAATGCAGGTAAGCCTGTCTACTGGATTTATTTTGACAATCTCCGTGATGGTGCTTCAAACAGTCTACGTCAACTGAAGAAAAGTGGGGAAATTCAGGTGTTGGGTAGTAACCGGGATAACTAAATCGACTAATTGCTTTTTGTAGCTCGTACTGGATATCTGACAGCCACTGTTACTACAAGTAAGTAAAGTGTTTTATTGTGTGCAAGGTTATTGGATTTCAGTTCTGCCTGCTGATAATTCAATTACCCTGTGATAATAATCAAAAAGATGTAGTGTCGAACGGTCCCCTTTAACGAGAATGTTTACTGGCAGGTTGCGAGCGTTTAGTCGATGTAATGCATAATGCCCGACTATGATTCGCTCCTGATCAACCATGTATGCCCAGAAGAGTGGGGGATTTGAGTACAAGTGCACCTCGACAGCAAGCTTATCAGTTTTACTTGCTAGAGATGCCAGCCTGCGGATTGCACGTCTTTGCGTGACGATTTCCTCCTCCATATATTCTTTAAAAAGTGTAGGATCCGCGGGTATCTTTTCACGCATTTGGTAGAGGAATTCCCAGCAATCAACTGCTTCAGGATCAAGCAGACAAACGTGAATCGAAAGCTGTTCTTTCCTACTATTCGACTCAATGAGCCCAGTCAACACGTCAGAAAAAGAATTGGCTGTAATTCCGTAGTAGATCATCTCACGAGTCGCCGCACTTAATAGATCCTCTTCTGATTTTGCATCAAATTCGTTGATGAAGAGACTATTTGAACTTCGAATGGGTGATTGAGAAATCAGATAATCCTGGACAGGATTTCGTATGCCTTCCGACTGATCAGCAAGAACGCTGGAAATTTCCGCTGCGAGAGATTGAATCGAATCCTCATCAAAGTAAGCACTAACTTGCCCTGGGTGTCGATACGCCAGGACACGGTATGGTGCAATATCAAATGGAACCTTAGCAAGGCTGCCAAGTTCGCAGATGACTACGGTCTTGCAACTACTGGAGTGAGCGACTCCAAGCTCATAAAATACATTCGCATTTAGATTCGAAATATCGGCCACAACCACAGATGATTCAAAGATGCGTTGGAGCATCTGTCCGTGGATCTGCCCTTGTGAGTCTTCATCGGCACGTACGCATTTAATACCACAGGATTCTACTGCTGGTTTGATTAATTTTTGGTAGACAGAATCAAAGGGAGCTGCAAAAGGCATAATTACAAAAGCAAATCGTTTTTCCCCAATATTATTCATTTCTATGACCTCGGGTAAATGATCCAATAATAGAGCATGCTTATAATTTATTTTAGCACAAGAAGAACGTCAGGTAGGTTCGGAGTAAAACGTGGTCATGAACATCACTTGGCTATCAGTGCTTTTTCAGCCTTAGATCGACTTCCCGCATGAGTAAGCGGCTGCCCTGCGCCAATACCATGAGTGTTCGCGATTATTGAAAGAATCGCTAGGGGTATCTCTGGATCCTGAAACCACGCACCTCTTTAATGCCATCCTCAGAGGTCGCGAAGTGTGGTACGTTCACAAAGCGACGCAGCCAGCGGAAATAAATTATGTCCACAGTGGAGATGTGCATATTGCCTACCAGGTGCTCGGCTCAGGATCTGTAGATTTGCTTATCGTACCGGGATTTGTCTCGCACCAGTAGTATATGTGGGAAGGGCTAGGAGTCACCCAGGCAATGGAGCGCCTAGCCAGTTTCTCGCGCCTGAATCTGTTTGATAAACGCGGCATCGGCCTTTCAGATCGCGTCGGTTACCCACCCACCCTGGAGCACACCATGGATGATATTCACTCGGTGATGGAGGCGGTGGGATCGTAACAGGCGGTTCTATTCGGTTATTCTGATGGAGGCCCAAACAGCCTGATGTTCTCTGCCACCTATCCTGAGCGAGTGTCGGGGCTGGTCTTGTATGGCACAATGGCGAAAGGCTCGCGGGCACCTGATTACCCTTGGGCACTGACGGAAGAACAATTCAATAAGTGGCTGCAGAACTTGCTCAGAGCCTGGGGAAGGCCCGTCCCGCAGGCTTACTTCGCCCGCTCATATGCGGAGGACAATGAGATCTGGGCCTGGTTTTCCAAGCTCTTGCGCCTGGGGTCCAGTCCGGGGGAGGTGCAGGGAGTACTAGTGTTAATGCGGGATATCGATGTCAGGAATATCTTACCAGTCATCTCAGTGCCTACTCTCATCTTGCACCGCGTTGATGACCGCGTATTACGCATCGGCGGAGGTCGTTACCTTGCTGAGCACATCCCCGGCGCACGTTATGTTGAAATGCCTGGTCAAGACCATTGGTGGTGGCTGGGGGACTCACATCTGGTGATCGAGGAGATCAGGAACTTCGTCACCAACCGTAATCCACCTATTAGGGTGGAGCGCACGCTATACACCATTTTGTCCCTCGCAGTTTCACCGGGTGCTGGCAGTTCTAATGATAGATTACAACCGCCTGAGGAGCTCATTCAATCGGAGATCAGCAGGTTCAACGGCATGCACTTGATGAGCAGCCAGGACTTCTATGTCGCCGCCTTCGATGGTCCCAGCCGGGCAATCCAATGCGGCCTTGCCTTACGTCAAGTAACCACCCAGGGCAGGATTCCTTTCAGGATGGCACTCCACACCGGTGAATGCATCGTCTCCGGTAATGAGCTCGGGGGATCAGCTGTAGAGATTGCTAAAGCGATGGCAAGCGCTGCCAATCCAGGGGGGGTGACCGTCTCCCGCACGGTCAAAGACCTGGTAGTAGGTGCCGGGTTCTCCTTCGAAGATCGCGGCGCGCATCGTCTATCGGAGACCTACGGCACCTGGGAGCTGTATAAAGTCAGGTAAGCTAACTGGCTGATAAAATAACAGCTCGCCCAATGACGAAACCATCCGGACGAGCTCAGTTCAGTAGAAATTCTCCACAGCTTACGGGACGGTATACCGGTCGATCCATGTCAGCCGTTTGCTACCATCACTATAATACCCAATTGCCCAAACATGACTGCCGCTGGCGGCTGCCACTCCATTGATCCTGCCTCCGAGTCCCGGATAAGGCGCAGCTACCCGGCTCCAGTTCGCACCGTCCCAGTGCTGAGTCTACCCATTATCCCCAACCGCCCACACGTCATTTGTGGCAATGGCGATCACCACGTCCGAGACCTGGCATGCAGCCTGGATGGCGCTGAAAAAATTTTCGTCGCTGAGCCGGGCGATCACCGGCCTATTCTCCTCGGTGTAGCGCAGGCATCCACCTTCCCAAAGGAAACGATCCCGAAGCGCACGCCCATCACCTCCACCACAACCGGCTGCAGGACCTTGGCCAGGTCCATCCCTGCCCACACCGGTAAAATATTGTTCTACCGCGGGTTATCCAGGGTGTCGAAGAAAGCCCGGTTGTAATATCCCCGCAGCTGGTCCCCAAGCGGTTCATGACGTGGTTGGTGGCCATGCTCATCACGTCGAAGCCGGTCCAGGCAGCTGCGGCGGCGTTCCTCGAGTCGCTCACCAGCACGTAGGTGAGGATGCAGCCTGTGTGGGTCAAGAGGTCGCTGAAAGTGGATTTCTTTTTTGCTCATCCTTATACTGCTTGGGAAAGAGGCTCGAATGAAAACATGAATGGTTTGATCCGTCAATATATTCCCAAGAAACGCGATTTTGCGTCTGTAGACGAAACAGAAGTAGAATTGGTTATGAACCGTTTAAATAATATGCCAAGAAAGTGCCTCGGTTTTATGTCACCTTTAGAGAAATTTTTTGATCTTTCTGTTGCACTTCGGAGTTGAATCCACGATATTTAAAATCAGCAAATTCGAAAGAAGAAAAGAGCCCCATCTCTGGAATAGAATAGCAAATTATTTATTAATAAGAGAAGTCGAGAGTATTGAGGTATGTGGTGATCTTTCCATCCACTGAAAAACCAATTTGAAGGATGGGTTGAATCATCATCAAATTTGTGCCTGACTATCCTTATCCTTATAGGACAATGTATAGAAGTAAATATCACTTATTGCCTTCTTCACAGACGTGTTCAGATTTATGTGGCGTAAATCTCGGAGAGATGTTATGAGTAAATTGTTCAGCAATTCTATTACACCGATAATCGACTTGCTACGACTCTCAACACCTTTGATAGATCAGCATTGGATAATTGACCTAACAAGCCGTCGATTTCTGTGTCTGGTAAAGGATCCTGGTCTAAGGTTAGTTTAGCAATGCGCTCTCTAACCTCTTCCGATAAGATGGGTGCATAAATGCTATCCGTGATCTTGATGTCGTTGTGCATTAAATTCATCGAGACCGCTTTGTAATCCGCCATGGTCTGGGCTTTGAGAAGACCATAAACTGCGTGACCATGGCGAAACTTGTGGGCCGATTTATACGGCAGAGCTGCCAGATTGAATAGCCTGCGTAAGCGCTTATCCAACGCCTGGTGGCGATTCTTTCCTGGTTCAGTATCTGAAAGGGACTGACTACCCCACCGTGCAGAGACAGGCGCGTACCAGGGGGTTGTCGATGGCAGCTTTGTGCGGATCACATCATCCCAACCCCGAGCCACCGATAATATCTCCGGAATGGGTAGCAAATAGGTCGTGGCACGTTTACCATTTTTAGTTACTACACCTAGCTCCGGCCACTGGCGTATGGTTCTAGCCGGCAGATCAATTGCTGATATGGGTAAGGTGGTGAAAGCACTTGCACGAGCACCAGAAAGAAAGAGCATCGCTGCAGCAGCTTTATCCCGCATAAGCGCAAGATCATCATTATCATGCGGAATAGCAATCAATATCAGAACTTCTTCCAGGGATATGTATTCATGTTCATCGTTGGTTTCTCTGATCCGAGGTGCTCTCAGGCTCTCCAACCATGCGGTTGTCAGTGAACCAAATTCCTTGGGATAGTTCTGCTTACCCCAGGTGAAAAACCGCTTGCCGACTTCGATGATTTTCTTTTGGGTAACCGAGGCGAGTGGGGCCTCTGCATTCCGGCCGGGCAGATTGCTGACATAGCTTGGAAATGTTGGACGCAATTTGGCTGCCTGCTGAAATGGCGTTTCGCCAGACCAAAGCAGCAAGTGGCGCAGATAGAAGCGGTAGCGACCCAGTGAGCTACCTGACAGTTGGTAGACTTCCCCCAGATCATGGAGATACCTCCTGACCAGCAGGTAGTTACTGCGTCGAATCACGCCGTGCTCCTCGCGAGACTTTACTATCGCAATGTGGGCAAATACCATGGATATAAACTAGCTTGCCAGAGGACAGGCGACGGGTAGGATGAAGCATTATCACGATGCGGTTGCATTTCATGCAATACCCCTCACCATCTTGGAGCTTGGCAGGCTTAACTTTCTTGCGTTGGCTGGCAACCCAGGCTGAGAATGCCTGCCCATCTACCCAGATGTGCCCCAACCGGTCGCGGCTATGCGGTGCACCGTGGTGCAGCCAATCACGTAAAGTGCGTTCGGGCATGCTCAGCTCATCCGCCAGCTCGCGCACCGTGTACAGCATGGGGAGCAGACCGGGGGCTTTCACGATGACTGCGTGTGGAAGCTTGGTGCGGGGATTGGATAAATATAGAGACATAACGGTTACCTCCTGCAGAATTAGAAATCACTACTGTTATTACTGTCTTTGTAACTGCAGGGATATCCCGTTGTCCACATCCCAGGTTATCCCTATTTATCCCTTTGCTTACCTTCGTCGCGGTACCAGCTCTTCACCGAGTGATTTGCGCAGAAGGGTCAGCTGGTTCAGAACCGTCTTTTCGGTCTTGGAGGTACGCAGGGCAATCACCTTTGCGGTTTGGCCCAATTGCCACAAACGTAGCATTTCCTGCTGATCGTCGCGCAAGCTCAGATTATCCCGCGGGATATCCCGGTCTTCGTCATCATCACCCTTCTCAGACTTGTGAGGTGATTTTGCCGACTCAAGTACTCGCTGCCTTTCAATGATCAGACCATATACGGGTATTAATCCCAGCCTGTTTTGAAGCACGGACTGGATTTCCTGCAGGCATTCGATGCGGAATTGGTGCAGATAGCGTGCAAGATATGCCAGTGCCCTGGCCCGCTCGCCTTCGGCATCCATGATGCGGATGACAGCCGCGGGTGGTGGAAGTGCTTCCCGGATCGCCTCTTCGTGAATTTCGACCTCTGATTGGCTGGGAAAAGTTGGCAAATGAAAGCGCAGCAAAACCTGGCTGAGATCGACTCTTTCCAGCTCGATCCGACCCACGATCAACCAACTACGAGAATATATTTGGAATACATCAGCAGGGTCCAGGCGAGCAGATTCACCATTGTTACCTTGAGAGTAGGGGATGGAATTCATCATCAGGCTTTTGATCAAGGCGCTGCGGACCGATTCTTGATCTCCCCCCATCACATATTGTATGGATGAAATAGTGATTGTCTCATCAATCATAATGCAGTATAGCTCCCTTCTCCCGCTCCTCTATCGAGACGTAACTCTGGCAGGTCACATTAATCCGGTTATGTCCCAGTTTGTGGGATGTATCCAATAAAGCCTGATGGTCATCCGCGCCGCGTGATCTCGCCTGGTGATATGCCTCCACGCTGAATGTCTTGCGATAGCCATGGGTCCCCAGCTGTTGGATGCCTAATTCCCGGCAAGCCTGGCGCACCAGCTTTCTCACCCGATCCGGCAATCCCAACCTGTCTGCGAAAAGGTGACCCGTTGGCTGGATATCTGAAGAGTGCTTAAGGCTGGTCATGAATTCCTGGGCCTGAGGTATATAACTGAAAGTTCGTGGCTTGCCGCCTTTGGTACGGTTGACGTTCCCTTCCTGGTTCAAGGAGATCGTCCCATGCACCAGATCGATATCCTGGATTCGTAGATAAACAGCTTCGGTGATGCGTAACCCGCCTGCCCTCATCAGCGTGAGTAGCCTGGCAACGATCGGATCCTGTGGAGCGATGAGTGTGATGATCGCTTTGGCTTGCTCTTCAGTGTAGGGGATGGGTTTCGGTTTTGAATGGAAACCTCCCGGTCCACCCTCTTCCTTGTGGGGTAGCAACTGTGGCGTATCTGGTGGAAAGATGGCAGCCTTACGGCAGGCGATGTCCAGTTTGCGCAATGAAGCGCAGACGCGTGCAATCCTCCCGCCTGATCTCTCTCGATCCCCCAGCTCATCGATATAAGCAAGCGCCATCTCTTGGGTGACTTTGGAGAGGTGTTTCACCTCGGGCCAGTTAATACGGATAAATCGAGCAAACTGGTGTACATCTGCCGACATGCAGCGCATGGTGCTTATGCCGGTAATTAACTCTCCATCTCGGTGATATCGCTTGGCTCTATGTCGGCTGGCACCTGGTCGAAAGATGCCCTGCAGAGCTTTCATCATCTGGTAGCCCAGGCTACCTTGACCATTTTTACTCATCATTCATCTCCTCAAATCCAGGATCATTGGTTCTTGACCCAATAACGCTTTTCCCTTAGTTTCCTATCTACGAATTCTGCTTCGCTAACCTCGGTAAGACAACTTGCCGGCACACCGCCTTAGGGTTGCAACTCCCCAATCTGGGGAGAGCCTGCTAATTTCGCAGGTTGATCGCTTGGGTGAGGCCCACGCTGCAGTTGAGCGACCCAACAGCTTCAGCGCGCTGCCCAACCGCCCGGCGTTAGTACAGTTGGGGATGGGAATATGGGGATAAGTATCGAGAAGGGTCACCTCCATTTGAACTAATAAATTCTGCCAATTGCTACTCTCGTGCATGGTTCAAGCCAAGCTAACGTTATAACTTCTCCTACTTGTCTAGATGTGGTTTTAAACAAAAAGCCACACGCTATACCAGTAGGAAAATGCTGCTCACGTGTGGGGATTGGTTGACTGACGTTCTATCGGGCGCTAAAGAGCGCTCGGTAATTATTCAATTGTTTAGGTCTTACGATTTATATAATACCAACGAAATTCTCTTTGTCAAGCGTCTTTGAGATATTCGGGACATGTGCCCACCTATGACGGGACATATGTCCCGGTTCCAGGTGTAATCGAGGGTAGATAGGTGTAAATAACTAATAGCGCTAATTACACCTTGGATATAAAATGATAATTGATTACTTCCAGATCTGCAGGTTATACCGTCATAGTTCCCTGATTTTTCGCGCAGCTCTCTGCAGAACCGCCCAATTGACCTCTTGAAGTTTAAGATGGCACACAAAAAACGTAGCCGAACACCCCAAACCCCAGGATATCAGTGGGAGCAAGCCCTGCTGGATGCCAATTACAATTTTCGTTGGCGCCAGGTGCTTTAGCCGCTGTATCAGAAATTCCAGCAGTGGAAAGCCGGAGAGCTGGATCACTTGGACATGGACGAGGCCATCCACCACACCCATAAGCAGACCCAGGAAGTATATGTCTTCTTCACCCAAAAACGTAATTTGCTGGTGCGTGTGATCCAACTGGACGAAGCCTGGTTCCAGGCATGGGTGAAAGACAATCCGCCACCGGCAGGTTATCTACTTAGATGAGATGATCTTAAATTTGATAATTCAACCTGGCTCAATGCTGATGCTCATCCTAGTTTTGCCTAATGTGACCATAATTAGTATAATATAGTCACAATTAGAGGTGATACTATGAGCGAAATGCGGGTCGGAGTCCGGGATCTGAAAGCACGTTTGAGCAAATACCTGCGCCAGGTCAGACAGGGGCAGACTGTCATTATCACCGATCATGGGCGTCCGGTCGGTCGCCTGTCGCCAGTAGACCAGCCCCTGGATGAACGGCTCAAGTCTTTGCAGGATGCCGGGTTGGTCGCCTGGAACGGTCAGAAGCTGAAATATGTCATACCAGTGGCTATCAACCGCGGCGAACGGCAGGTCTCGGAGATCCTAGTGGAGATGCGCGAATGATCCTGTACCTGGATGCCGGTGCGCTGGTGAAACGCTATATCCAGGAAAAAGCTTCGCTGGATGTCAACGCCTGGATTAAGGCAGCCGAAATGGTCGTGACTGGACTGATCACCCGGGTCGAGGTCGCCGCTGCGATTGCTCGCGCCGGTCGGATGAAACTCATCACACCGGATGAATCCCTTGCTGCGCTGCGCCAGTTCCGCTCGGAATAGGAGAGCTTCCATCGTCTGCCGATCACCGAGAATACAGTTGCGCGTGGCAACACACTGGCAGTCGAGCATGACCTGGGAGGGTATGACGCCACCCACCTGGCTTGCGCCCTGATCTGGCAAGAAACCTTAGGGATGTCGCTAACCCTGGCATCCTTCGACAGCCAATTGATCGAGGCTGCCAGGGCAGTCCAGATGGCTTATCTTCCTGCTTGAACAGAAAACGAGCTACTTACGTGCCAACTCAATATTGACCTATCTGAGTTCGAACTCACCTTTAGCGGTGGAGGCGAGAAGATCTACAAATACCATGATCTCGAAACTGGCGAAGTGATCAGCATAAGCGATCAGAAGCGCGGTTTGCTGGAGAGCATTCACGAGACTTGTTATGATGAAGAATTCGACGGCAATGGTCTATTTGAACCGATGATGGATCAGACAGGATAAGAGCCAAAGCTGTTATCAATTTGACCCGGGCTGAAAAACCCTTGCCAAACTATGAATTATATCGGATAATATACATACTTTGTATATTATCCGATATAATCTATGAAATACACGCTTCTTTCTGCCTTTGAACACCTGCCTTATTTCACCATAGAAGGCTTCCGGCAAATTGCTGGAGACGGTACTGTCGATGATGCCCATACACGCATAGCCCTCTCTCGCTGGGTCAATGCTGGGCATCTGATCGCTCTCAAGAATGGGGTGTACATGCACCGTCGCTTCTACGAGCTGCATCGGCAAGAGGCAGCTTTTGCACCGGTAGTCAGCGCGATATTATTGCCCCAGTCATACCTCTCGCTGGAATACGTGCTTCAGCAGGCAAGCATCCTGACGGAAATTACATACCCGGTCACGGCAATCACCATCAAAAACACTCACACCATTGTCAATCACCTGGGAACATTCGTTTACCGGCACATCCAGCCTGACCTTTACTTTGGCTTCCAGATCATGGAGGCATATGGCGTGCCCTATGCGCAGGCACCAGCAGCCAAAGCCCTGTTTGACTATCTCTACCTGCGAACGCTGCCAGCTGACCTGGACCCTCAGCACTATAACCTTGCCGAAGAGCTGCGCCTGAATTTGGAGGAGTTCACCCGAGAAGAGCAGGATGAATTCGCCGTGTATGTTCTCAAGAGCGAAGCGACCAGAAGAGGTGGAACGAAAATGCGGCACATCTTGAATAACCTGGAGGCCCACGTATGGTGACATTGATCCAAACTTTGCAGAACGTTCTGGCAGGCAAAGAACCGCTTCTTCCTCCTGAAACCAAGCGCATAATATTGAAGGAAGTGCTGCAAGCGTATGTTTTGGATTATCTCTATAACCATCCTAACTACCGTCGTTTGAACTTCTATGGCGGCACCTGCCTGCATGTGGTTTACGGTCTGAACCGACTGTCGGAAGACCTGGATTTCGATAACCAGGCCAGCCTGGATTTAAGTAACCTTGCAGAAAACCTGGCCCAGTATTTCCAAAAATCATTCGGGTATGTTGACGCTTCAGCAAAGACACAGCTAGGCGAAGGTGGAATTCTGCGTGTTACAGTCAAGTTTCCGGTGTTGAATGCCCTGGATTTATCGCCTCATGCGAGCGAGGCACTGCACCTCAAGGTAGAAGTCAGCCAGCATGAACAGGTGGCGATTATCCAGCATACGCCGGTGTTGGTATATGGACGGAGCCTGGTTGCGACGCATTTTTCGCTCGAAACCATGATGGCCGGAAAAATGCTGGCTTGCCTGGAGCGCAATTTCGAACGCGGCCGCAGTGGCGCACAAATTAAGGGACGTGACTTCTATGATTTGCTGTGGTTTTTGCAGCAGCGGATCCTGCCACTCGCAGAGAAGCTGGCTCGTGATGGCCGGCAGACCTACACCGTTGAATCAGCCATGCTTGCATTACAGGAAAAGGTCACCGGTATTAAGCCTCGCGACCTGGCGATTGACCTGTTGCCGATGTTTGAGTCTCGGCAATACATCGAAGCCTGGTTGGATGCTTTTAACGAGAATTTCCAAACATTTGTGAAAAATTATCTCGAAAAGAAGTGATTTCTAGCCAGTTATTGAGTGTGTAAGTAAAATATCGCAGCCGCGGAGAGATTCCGACCCTGTGTTCACTGTTACTATTGTGTACATAGTATTCATTAATATAACTATTAACACATTTTGTTATAATATAACCAGTTCGAAATTGGAGGTGTACCATGACAATCGTCATTGGAGCGCGGGAAGCTCGCCAGCGGTTCGCTGATCTACTTGGTCGAGTGGGATATGGTGGAGAGGTTGCCATTGTTGAGCGTTCAGGTAAGC
>Ga0154777_1061_pt1 | contig 23524 bp, 19 predicted proteins | sample Rifle2008BG16ft_FD_105785 | JGI IMG/M metagenome (GOLD analysis project Ga0154777, IMG submission 105785) | Chloroflexi bacterium RBG_16_47_49 | reverse complement strand
ATAGGGTAAAATAGCCATATTCTCATCTTATATTAATAGGGTAAACAGCCTATATGGAGAAGAATGCGATGAAAAAAATCAAGGCGATCCAGAAACACCGTGGCTTGCTGGTATTTGGCTTTGTGTTTAGCATTTGTATGCTTATCGCGACGTTATTAACAGTTGCTAAACCTGTCACAGCAGCCCCTGCTGCACAGCCTGTCTACCAGGTACCAGGATTTGCAGGTTCCCAATCCTGTGCTCAATGTCACGAAAATATCCACACCGCGTGGATAGGAACGCGTCACGCACAGGCTTTTTCTGCCCCCATTTTTCAACGCGATTGGACAGAATTAGGTAGCCAGGTTTCATGTCTGGAATGCCATACTACAGGTTATGATGCACAAACTGGCAAATATGCTGAAACCGGCGTGACCTGCGAAGCCTGCCATGGTCCCTTCCAACCTGACCATCCTGAGGCTCCCATGCCAATTACTCCCAATGCGGATTTATGCGACTCCTGTCACACGACTACCACAAACGAATGGCGTGCCTCTGTCCATGGTCAACAGGGGATCCAATGCCAGGCTTGTCATAACCCGCACTCGCAAACCCCAAAAGCAGATTCAGTCACTGGTTTATGTACTACCTGCCATCAGGAACGCGGTGGATCCTTCACCCACAGCACCCATGCCAATGCTGGTCTGGAATGCAGTAACTGTCATATGTTCACCAACCCCCGTACTACCGACCCAATCCAGGGTCTCGTTCCAACAGGTCACACCTTCAGTGTCGGCTCAGATGCTTGTATCGCCTGCCATCAAGACACAGTCCATACCCGGGATGAGATCGTCAAACTATCAGGTGAAGTTGCTCTGCTTGAGACCATCGATACTGCCACCCTCGAGCAAACGGTTCAGACACAGGAACAACAGATCAATGACTTAAAAGCTCAAAGTACGAATCGCCTTTATATCGGGCTGGCTCAAGGGGCAATTGTCGGTCTGTTAACAGGTGGGGCAGCTGCCTGGGTTGTCAGCCGCGGCATTCGTGTCGTGGAGGTTAAAGAAGATGAGTAAAAAGAAAACCAAGGTCAAGCTCGAGCTTAACCGGCGCGACTTTTTGATTGTTGGTGGCACCGCGGCTGGCTCAGTTGTGGCTGCTCAGCTCCTGACCACAGGTCCACTTTCACCATTTGCCTCTTTTAAACAAGCGCAAGTCGAAGGCGGTGAAGAAACAAGTACCCAAAATGCGAGGCATCACTGGGGGATGGTGATTAATCTGGATAAGTGTATTGGTTGTGAATACTGCCAGAGGGCTTGTTCAGCCACCAATGATGTTCGGGTTGATGAAACAGGAGAAGACCAAGACCAGGGTAATAATCGTCCAGAGAAACCCTGGAATATAGTCGTGCAAGATAGGACCTCCACGGGAACACCTTTCTTTTTCAGTCGCCCTTGCCTTCATTGTGGTGATGCACCCTGTGTGGAGGTATGCCCGGTGCAAGCCACCTATCATCGGGAGGATGGTCTGGTAATAATGAATTATGACCGCTGCATCGGGTGTCGATATTGCGAAATAGCCTGCCCATATGATGCTCGTAAATTTAACTGGCAGGCACGCACGGATGTTAATCCATTCATCCCAACCTGGGGTATTGCTGAAGTTGAACGCCGTCCGCGTGGGGTCGTAGAAAAATGCACATTTTGCATTCACCGGATAGACGCAGGATTAAAAACAGGTTTGATGCCAGGCGAAGACCGCGAAGCTACACCCGCGTGTGTGAATATTTGTCCTGTGGGTGCACGCATTTTCGGTGATCTGAATGACCCGGATAGCAAAGTTTCTATAGCCATTGCAACCGAAGCTACCATACGCTTGCGTGAAGAGTTGGGCACTGAACCAAGTGTTTACTATGTGATTCCCAAGGAGGGCTTGTAAACATGGCCACCCGCCTTTTAAATGGACGTAAACTTTTCTACCTCAGTCCGGCATTATTAGCCTGGATCGGTCTGCTCGGACTGTGCATCATTATAGGTCTTGTTTCAGCCTATCAGGTATTCAAGAATGGTTTATATATCACCAACATGTCTGATTCTGTCCCATGGGGTCTTTGGATCACCATTGATCTCTCGTCCATTGCACTGGGTGCCGGGGCTTTTACACTTTCAGCCGTGGTCTATCTTTTTGGGTTAAAGCGTTTCCAATCCATAATCAGGTTGGCGGTATTTGTAGGCTTCATCGGTTATACCATTGCATTATTAACTTTAATTATGGATATTGGTCGCCCGGATCGTTTTTGGCACCCTTGGGTCTATTGGAACATCCATTCAGTGCTGTGGGAAATTACCTGGTGCATCACCATTTATCTGGCGATTATGTTGGTGGAATTTGCCCCTGTCATCGCTGAAGCACGATTTTTCAATCGTTACCCCTGGATTCGGAAGGCGACAAAATATCTACATCGCCTGGCGCCCTTACTTGCCCTGCTGGGTCTCGGTATCTCGTTGTTACATCAATCTTCCCTGGGTGCCACCTATGGCATCGTCAAGTCACGCCCGATTTGGTTTAAACCCAGCATGCCCATCATGTTTATTCTTTCAGCAGTCGCAGTAGGGCCTTCAATGACCATGGCAATTGCTTATGTTGCCGAGTGGGTCACAGGCAAGAAAAATATCCCCACGGATGTCCTACGTACCATCGCAAGATTCAGTGGTTTCGCAATCATGATCTACGGATACATCCGCTTTTGGGACCTTGCTGCCGTCACCTATTATGGTCGCACACCTTCTGTGAGCGAGTCGTTCAACTTGCTCAGCCAACAAACTCCCTACAATTTTTCATTTTGGGTGTTTGAGATCATTCTGGGTGTGGTACTGCCCGCGGTTCTGTTCCTGACCCCCCGCTTCAATCGCAACCCAGGATATTTAGTCATTGGAGCAATCTTTGCCGTGATTGGTGTGGTCATCAATCGCTGGAATGTGACCGTTGGTGGCTTGTTTGTACCGCTTAGCTATTCCCCAGGTACGCTCTACCAGCTTGAACCCGGTAAATACTTCCCCGGTCTGCCTGAATGGGGTATTGCAATTGGAATAATTGGTTACGGTCTTTCCATGCTTACCCTGGGTATTCGATATTTACCTTTGTTTTCAAAAGAAGAGCATGCCTGATACGTCTACTCTCTTATAGGTTATACTTAATAGTGAAAAATTTCTTTTATGGAATTCTCGTCCCTGCAAATGATCATCCAGGTTTGCCTGGGTGGGTTTGCAAGGATTTGTGTCGCACGTGGAGGGTATGAAAATGGGTGACGCTACCGCTAATCCTATCTTTGTCGCATTACTCTGTATCGCGCGTTGCCTGATACCCTTGCTGGTACTTTTCGGGATTTCCTATCTGCTGCGTCGCTTTGGGGTTATTGCAAAACCTGCTCCACCACCGAACGAATACCAAAACACCGAAGATAATGGTTATTAAGGAGGACCGGCAAATGTCAAAGCTAATTCCCATACCTAAATTGCCGGGGCTTTCGCTGGTTGTCGGTTTCGTCGTCCTGGTGAGCTTGCTGTGGTTTACACCCGCCTCTGCAAGTGAGCTTGCGCAGGAAACTGAAGAGTATTGTTTGAGTTGCCACTCGAACGCAGATTTACAGACTACCCTCCCAAGTGGTGAATCGCTTTCACTCTATATCTCCTCTGAAGAATTACAATCCTCCGTCCATAGTCCCATTGGGATTGAATGCGAAGCTTGCCATACCAATATCACCACTTATCCTCATCCATCCATTGACTATCAGACCGTCCGTGACTTATCCCGTTCATATTATTCAGCCTGCCAGAAATGTCACCCGGATAATTACTCCAGGACCATGGATAGCATGCATGCCCAGGCGGCAGAAGCAGGTAATCTTGATGCCCCCATTTGCACAGATTGTCATGGATCTCACTATATTCATCCCCCAGACCAACCCCGTACATTGATCCCTGCGACCTGTGGCAACTGTCACATCCAGGAATTTTCGATCTATCAGTCCAGCGTTCACGGTAACGCTTTGAAACAGGAAGCCAATCCGGATGTGCCAGTCTGCACGACCTGCCATGGAGTGCATAACATTCAAGACCCGCGCACTCAACAATTCCGGGTGAATGAGCCAGATTTGTGTGCCGGTTGCCATGCCAATCAGGAAATGATGAGTAAATATGGCCTCTCGGCGGATGTTTACAGTTTATATAGTCTTTCCTGGCACGGAGTGGATGTATCAGTCTACCAGGCGCGCTGGCCAACGATTCAACACAACTCCGCCATCTGCACGGATTGCCATGGTATCCATGATATTTTAAAGCCTGGCGATCCAAACTCTTCGGTCAATCCTAAAAACCTCCTGGTGACCTGCCAAAAATGTCACCCGGGTGCCAGTTCGAAATGGACGGGCGCGTGGACAGGGCACTATAAAGTCAGTTTACAACGCACTCCTTTCCTGTTTTATGTGGATTTGTTCTACTCTAGCTTTACACCGTTGATATTGTGGATATGTGGGATCTACGTCGCGCTGCAATTGATAAGGTTAACCGTGGACCGGGCGAGGAGGAGCTTGCGATGAGCCAATCTAAATCTGACCCTTCCTCATCGACCAGTCGCGTCAAACTTTTGCGGACCTTCCCACGCTTCAGTGTCAGTCAACGCTGGGAGCACGCCATCCTATTGCTTAGTATCGCAACATTATTGCTCACCGGGTTACCTCAGAAATATCGTACCGCTGTCTGGAGCCAAACGATTATTTCTTCACTCGATAGATTGGCTACAATCCAGTTAATCCATCGTGTGGCAGCTTTGGTTCTGACTGGATTGGTTTTATATCATTTAGGTAAAGCCATTTTTCTAATGGCTCGTCGGAAATTACCTGGCGACATGCTTCCTACACTCCAAGATGTAAAAGATGCCTGGAACATGTTGCTTTATCTGATTTATTTCAAAAAGCAAAAACCTGCTTTCGGAAAATATAACTTCGAACAAAAGGTGACCTATTGGTTCTTGTTCTTCGCAATTGGAATAATGCTGATCTCTGGATATATCATGTGGTTCCCTGAGGTCATCACCCGCATACTCCCCGGCGGGGCTATTCCAGCTGCCATTATGGCCCATAGTACCGAAGCGATTGTTACCACAATTTTTATCGTGTTATGGCATTTCTATCATGTGCATTTCGAAAGACTGAACCTGAGTATCTTTTCTGGCTGGCTTAACGAAGAGGATATGCGTACTTATCACGACCTGGAATATAACCAATTGGTCCGCGAGCCTCGTTCCAATGAAAGCTCAGGAGATATGAAGTTATGAGGCGTGATAGAAAGCTGCGGCTGACTTATCTGTTCTGCATGATCATCATCTGCAGTCTATTCATTGTAATTTTTGGAACCTCGGTTGTCTATGCTGCCACAAGGGAGCATGAGAACCAAAACCTTTCACAGGTTGCACCAGACTTGAGCAACGCCGCACCGATCGTCAGCAATGAGGCTTGCCTTGAATGCCATGGAAAGCCTGAGCTTTCACTCACCCTTTCGAATGGGGATATTCTGGATTTGTATGTCAACCCGGATAATTATGAAGCTTCAATACACGGCAAGGATGGATATGCTTGCGTCCAGTGCCATACAGACTTGGGTAATTATCCTCATCCGGCTTTTCCTGCCTCAGACCTGCGTGATGTGACTCTTCAGTTAACCAAAGTATGCGACCGCTGCCATTCTGGCGAGTACAACCGGACCATGGATAGCGTTCACGCAGCTGCTCAGACTGCCGGTATGCGTGAAGCTGCGGTGTGCACCGATTGCCATGGGTCCCATTATGTTCGCCAATTGACCGACCCAGGTACAAATCTCCTTCTACCCAATGCACGCCTGGATATCCCGATCACGTGTTCCAGATGTCACTTCGCAATCTATCAAAAGTATCGTAGTAGCGTGCATGGAGCAGCCCTTACAGAAGAATCGAATACAGATGTCCCCACCTGCATTGATTGCCACGGGGTTCATAATATTGAAAACCCAACCACGAATGCTTTTCTCTTGAACTCACCCTTGTTATGTGCCAGCTGCCACACTGACCCGGAACTAATGGATAAATATGGAATTTCGACCAATGTCCTGAATACCTATGTGGCAGATTTTCACGGCACTACGGTAACCTTGTTTGAGAAACAATCCCCCGACTCTCAGACGAACAAACCTGTTTGTTATGATTGTCATGGTGTGCATGCTATCTCTCGTGTTACAGATCCAAAGAGTGGGATTGAGATGCAGCAGAACCTCCTCGTTCGCTGTAAAGCATGTCATCCGGATGCGACGACTAACTTTCCGGGTGCCTGGATGTCGCATTACATCCCATCTCCTGAACACTATTCTATGGTGTACTATGTAAATCTTTTTTATAAATTCTTCATCCCGGTTGTTCTTGGTGGAATGGTTGCCCTGGTTGGTCTCGATGTTGGTCACTCAGTCTATGTGAAAACTCGTCGGGGTAAGCGCCCTCCCAAACCACCACCGCAAGCAGAAACAACTTCACCGCCTGAATCACCCATGCCATTTCCTCCCTCGGAAAGTCTTTCACCTTCAGTCTCCGAGGCTCCCAGTAAACCCCCTCCATCGGAAATCCTTTCACCCCCACCCACTGAGGTTCCTATACAACCCCCACCGTCAGTGGAAGATAGCGCCGAGGAGCCTCATGAATGACACACCCATGAACGCTCCCGCTAAAGTCACCCAGTCAGATGATGTGATCACCTATACTCGTTTTAATATTCCCCAGCGAATAGAGCACTTTCTTTTCTTGTTGTCGTTTTCAATCTTGGGTTTCACTGGTTTGATTCAAAAATTCTCGACCAACCAGCTGAGCGATTCCTTCATCCTCATCTTGGGCGGGATTGAACCAGTACGTATCATTCACCATTACAGCGCGATAGTCATGATGATCGTGAGCGGTTATCACGTTTTAGTTCTCGCCTATAAAATTTTCGTCCTGCGCGTCCGGTGGACAATGCTGCCCGTCATTGAGGATATTCAGCATCTCATCCAGGATGTTTTATTTTTCCTCGGCTTTCGAAAACATCGTGGGTTTTACGGTCGCTACAATTATGCCGAGAAAGTCGAATACCTGGCTGTTGTCTGGGGAACTGTGATTATGGGTCTGACTGGTTTTATGATGTGGAATCCCCTCTCAACCACCCAGTTATTACCAGGTGATTTCATCCCGGCTGCCAAGGCAGCTCATGGTGCTGAAGCCATCCTTGCTGTTTTAGCGATCATTGTTTGGCATTTCTACCATGTTCATGTAAAACACTTTAATAAGAGTATGTTCACTGGCAAGCTTACGCGTACTGAGATGATGCATGAGCATCCTGCCGAGCTTGCCCGGATAGAAACGGGGCAAGCGGAGAGACGACCACCATTGAAAGTCCTCCGGCGCCGTCAACAGGTGTTTTTTCCAGCCGCCTTGGTTTTTACGATTGCATTCAGCTTTGGGATCTATAAATTCGCCAATTTTGAAATGACAGCCATCACCACTGTTCCCCGGGGTGAAACTGCACAGGTCTATGTACCTGTCACTCCCACACCAAGACCCTCCCCCACTCCTCCTCCAACCCTTGCCCCAGGCGCCGAAGTGGGTGCAATGACCTGGGATGGTTATTTCTCTGGTTTATTCAGGAACCGTTGCAGCACGTGTCACGGATTGACGAGTGTTGGTGGGTTAAGTCTTTCCACCTATCAGGATGCACTTAAAGGTGGCATTTCCGGTCCTGCCATCCTTCCTGGCGATCCCGATAATAGTGTGCTTGTCCAAAAGCAATCTGCTGGAAATCACCCAGGACAGCTCACCATCGATGAGTTGGATCAAGTCATTGCGTGGATCATGGCTGGTGCAACTGAGAAGTAATGGAGTAGATATATGAGAAATTTCTTCAGCCGCATAGGTAAAGCACTACGTAATTTCTTCTTCCCATCCCCTGATTCAAAAATTTGGGTACGTGTGTTACCTTACGCCATATTAGGTGTCCTGACACTCGTCGTCCTCATTGCAGCTGCATATGGGTGGCAATACACCAACAGCCCAGAATTCTGTGGCACCAGCTGCCACACCATGCCCCCTGAATATTCTGCCTATCTCGACTCACCGCATGCTCGTGTTGACTGTGTTGAATGTCACATCGGTCGAGGTTTCATTGCCACGCAAATCACCCGCAAGGCAGGCGATCTTCGCCATGTCATCGCGACAATATTTGAAAACTATGAATATCCAATATATGCCACCAGAATGCAACCCGCGCGCGAAACCTGCGAGAAATGCCACAACCCCGATAAATTTTCCAATGATAGCCTGGTTGAGGACAAGCGTTATCAAGACAACATGGAGAATACCGCTTACAGTATCTTCCTGAGCTTAAAAACCGGTGGTGGTACTACACGTCAGGGACTTGGTAAGGGTATCCATTGGCATGTGGAAAATCGAGTGCTGTATTATGCAACCGATCCATTGCAGGAAATTATCCCCTATATCCGTGTCTACAGTAGTGATGGTTCATACACCGAATACACGGATATCGCTTCGAGTTTTAACCCGGCAGACCTGAAGGAATCTGATCTGCGGGAGATGGATTGCATGACCTGCCATAATCGGGTTACCCACCTGGTGCCAATGCCGGCAGATCAGATCGATACCGCCATTACCCGTGGTTTCATCGAGAAAACCATCCCGGATATCCGCCTGAAAGCGATTGAGGTCCTTAGCGTAGATTACCCATCCCAACAAGCTGGGCTCAATGGCATTGCTGGATTGGATAATTATTACCAGGCATATTACCCGGATTTCTATGCCGCCAACAACGCTGCGATCCAATCTGCCATCACCTATATCCAAAGTATTTATGCATCTTCAGTAAATCTTGATCAAGAGTCAGATTGGAATACCCACCCCAATAATATCGGGCACATGGCTTTCGCAGGCTGTTTTCGCTGCCATGATGGTAAACATATGGATGCTAAACAGCAGGCCATCCGCTTGGAATGTAATCTCTGCCACACCATTCCTATTGTGGCAGGACCATCTAAGTTTGTCGCCAATATTGAGATATCTCGAGGTCCTGAACCTCAAACCCACCTCAACGCCAATTGGATTGCAATGCATAACCAGGTATTCAACCCGACCTGTAGTGATTGTCACACGACTGGCAATCCAGGCGGTACTGATAACTCCTCCTTCTGTTCGAATAGCGCTTGCCACGGCATCGCCTGGGAGTTTGCAGGTTTTGATGCCCCTGCTTTGCGCCAGACGATCCTCCAATCACTCCCTCCTATCCCTACACCCTCTCCCTTGGACCTGACGGGTGCATTGACCTTTGATGCCACAATCGGACCACTATTACAGGCACGCTGCGGAACCTGTCACGGTGAGAATGGCATCCAAAGCTTGAATTTGACCACTTACCAGGGTGCAATGCAGAGTGGGACGAATGGATTAGCGATCATCCCTGGGGATGCCATCGCAAGCACGTTGGTTCAAAAGCAAACTGGTGCCACCCCTCATTTCAGTCAATTAACCCCTGAAGAATTAACGCTCGTAATTGATTGGATTAATGCTGGAGCACCAGAAAAATAAACTCTCACACCCCTAAGCCAAAGGAGGTGGATCATGGGTGAAACGAAAAAACTCAGCCGGCGCAATTTTATCCAAGCTGCCATCTGGGGAATTGGGGGATTAATCGGGATTGGATTCGGAGTGCCTGCAGTCGCGTATGTTGTCGGACCATCATTAAAAAATCAACAAACCCAAACCTGGATGCGCCTTGGCCCAACCTCCAAGGTGGAGTTGGGCACTCCCACTCTTTTCACATTTACCGTACAAACCCAAACTGGCTGGATAGTTAACATAGAAGAGAAATCTGTCTATATCCTTTCCACAGATGGTCGCTCATATATCGCCATGTCGAATATCTGTACCCATTTAGCCTGCCACATCCGGTGGATTGCTGAGCAAAGCCAATTCTTCTGCCCATGCCATAATGGCGTATTCGACATCTCCGGCAATGTTGTTGCCGGTCCCCCTCCCCGCCCTCTCAACCGTTATGACGTCAAGGTTGAGGAAGATCAATTGTTCGTCCTGGTCGGAGGTTGATATGTTATCGAAGCTCAATCATTGGCTTGATGAACGCACCTCCTGGCGGCAAGTCTGGGAGACGATCTTTCTTCGCAAAATTCCTAAAGTCAATTGGTTTTATACCTTGGGGAGTGCCTCGTTATTTGTTGCTGTCAATCAGGCGATCACGGGTATCCTCCTCACGCTCTATTACGTCCCCACCCCAGACCACGCCTATGACAGTGTTCAATATATTACCACCCAGGTCCCTTTGGGTTGGCTGATCCGCGGTCTTCATCATTGGGGCGCTAGTCTGATGATCGTCCTGGTGGTGCTGCATATGCTGAGAGTGATTCTCTTTGGAGCATACAAATTTCCGCGTGAAGTAACCTGGTTTACCGGTGTCATATTACTTTTAGTGGTGATTGGTTTTGGCTTTACTGGTTATCTCTTGCCTTGGGATCAAAAAGCTTACTGGGCTACGACTGTCGGCACCCAGATAGCAGGCGCCCCTCCATTGATCGGAGTTTACTTGCTCCGCATTATCCGGGGCGGCACTGAAATCTCAGCAGTCACCCTGGTGCGTTTCTTTGGTACGCATGTTTGGGTGCTTCCTGCATTGTTATTCCTCCTCATTGGGTTTCATCTTTACCTGGTCATTCGCAATGGCATCAGTGCTATGCCAAAGAGAGGCAAGTGAGCCATGAATGAGAAAGAAAAGCAGGAATATCTGGAAAAATATCATCAGGACAAGGAGTACGGTGTCCCATTCTTCCCCGACATCATCTTTAAAGACGTCGTTATATCTTTCATCTTGTTCCTCCTACTCATCGGGTTGGCATATTTTATAGGCGCCCCGCTTGAAGCGCGGGCCAATCCTGCTGATGCTTCCTATACACCACGACCGGAATGGTACTTCCTATTTCTGTTCCAACTATTAAAGTACTTTCCCGGTAATCTTGAAGTGGTGGGTGTGGTACTGATTCCCGCCCTGGCCATCCTCGTGCTCTTTCTTTTACCGGTCCTGGACCGAAGCACCAAACGCCACTTCCTCGATCGGCCAATCGTCACTGGTATCACCCTTTTGGGGCTGGTCAGTGTCGTCACGCTCACTATCTTGGCAATTCGTGAAGCCCCTCCTCCTGCTCAAGCCACACAGGGAGATCCAGTTGCCCTGCTGTACACCCAAAATTGTGCTCCCTGCCATGGGGCTTCAATTAGTGTGCCGGCTGGGACCAATCTCCATAATTTAGTTGCCCAGGGTTCCCATACCGGGATGCCTGCCTGGAGTGGAGACTTATCTTCCGATCAAATCGATGAGCTTGCCGGTTTTATCCTCTCCCCGGGTGGGAGCCAGCTCTTCACTACGAATTGTGGCTCCTGTCATAAAGTGGAAGACCTGGTGGGTGGCAACCCGCTTGACCTAAGAGATTCCATTGACCAGGCACTCAATTTTTCTCCGCATGCTGGTTTGGAAGCCGCAGGATGGTCAACCAGTTTGACTCCTGCTGATAAAACAACCCTGTTGAATTTTCTGATTGCCCCTGATGGTCAAAGGTTATTTTCCATTTACTGTTCCCCTTGCCATGGTCAGGCGCTTGCTTATTCAGGGGATGAGGCTCAATTACAGCAGACCATCATTCAAGGCGGGCAGCATCTCACCATGCCTCCTTGGCAGGACACCCTTTCCACGACACAGATAGACACTCTGGCTAATTTTGTCGTAAATCCGGCCTCAATGCCCGATGGACAGCCGTTGTTCGACCAGTATTGCTCAACTTGTCATGGCGCCCATATCCCTGTTGCAACCAACTTTGATCAAGCACGGCAGACAATTGCCACCGGTGGCGCACATCAAACCATGCCGGTTTGGGGGGATGTGTTAACCCAGGATCAAATCGCTGCGCTGGTTAACTTCATTATCGCCTCTGCCCAGGGGACGTCCACCCAGCGTGGACAAACCCTCTACGAACAGAACTGCGCAGCTTGTCATGGGGATTTTGGTGAGGGAGGCCCGTACCCCGCCAATCCCAATCAGATCATTGCTCCCATAGGTACAGCCGAATTCCTGAACACCCGCGACGATATCACCCTGTTCCAGATCATCTCCCAGGGGCAACCCGATCAGGGCATGTCACCTTTTGGTTCTGCCAATGGTGGCAACTTGGACGACGATCAGCTCAATTCAATCGTTGCTTATCTGCGTTCCTGGGAAGCTAATCCTCCTGTAACAACACCTCCCCAATTTACCATCCCAACCGTATCCTTATCTGCCGCGGAGGTTTATACCCGGATATGCGCCCAATGCCATGGAACGAATGGAGAAGGGTCCACCGTCGGACCAGCTATAAATGACTTGTCGGCAGATTCTGATCAAGATATTTTTGATGTGACCAGTCAGGGGACAAAAAATACCACCATGCTTGCTTTTGGTCCCATTTTGTCAGAGGACCAGCTCCATGGTTTGGTGGCAATAATTCGCCAGTTCCCCCCTCCCCAAACATCACCTCAACCGTCACCAACCGGTCAACCAACTCCCTCGATCCCGACCTTCACTGCGGATATCTTACCCATATTTCAACAGAGTTGTACCATGTGCCATGGTACCCTTGGTGGCTGGGACGGTACGAGTTACCAGTCAACGATGACGTCCGGCGACCACGCACCTGTGGTGGTTGCTGGGGATCCAGCCAACAGCTTGCTGGCTCAAAAACTTCTTGGCACTTCTACGTTTGGAGATATTATGCCCCCTGCTGGGAAATTGCCCGACGCCACCATTCAAATCATCCTGGATTGGATTGCAGCAGGTGCGCCTGAGAAATAGTATCAATGGCTGAGTTATTTACCCGCAATATCATTATTGTTTACTTTTTCTATGGTCTGTCCTTCTTTGTCATGGGGTTGGCAATCCTCCTTGAATTTGGGCATTCCTCAAAGCTTGATTTTGCGCGTGCCCTTCGTCCATTAATCGGGTTTGGGCTAATCCATGGTTGCCATGAGTGGTTTGAAATGTTTTTGATCATTCACGATCGAATTTCGGGACCCTTTACCGCTTTTTGGGTTTTGCCTGTTCGCTTAATTGCTTTGGCGACCTCTTTCCTGTTTTTAATCGCATTCGGAGCACGTCTCATTACCGGGGTTGAAAAACGCAGGTTATATTTTGGGATGTTATCCACCATCACTGCTATTTGGGTGATTGGCTTGCTTGGGGTCATATTTAATCAGTCCACTGGCCAAACACGCGCCATCGCCGCCGATGTCTATACCCGTTATGCCCTGGCTATACCAGGAGCTGTTCTGACGGTTTGGGGTCTAATCCTTCAACGGCGCAGATTCATCCATATCGGTATGCCCAGTATCGGCCGCGATGTATTGCTGGCTGCTGTCGCATTTGGCTTGTATGGCGGGATTGGGCAATTATTCGCCAGCCCGAGTATTATCTTTCCATCAATTTATTTAAACTCTGAAGTTTTCCTGCGTATGTTCGATTTTCCAGTTCAAGTCTTTCGAGCCGGTACTGCCACAATGGCTGCGGTTTTCATCACTCGTTCTCTTCGTGCATTTGAGGTTGAGAGCAATCAGCGCATTCTAGAACTTCGCCAGGCCCAGCTTGCTGAGCAACAACGTTTGGATGAATTAAGAGCAGAGTTGTTGCACCGAACCGTCATTGCCCAAGAGTCTGAAAGGCAACGCATCGCTCGTGAATTGCATGACGAAACAGGTCAGACCCTGACTGCCTTGGGAATGGGTTTACGCGGCATGTCTGAGATGATCTCAACCAATCGTAACCGGGCAATCGAGCAGGCGAACCAACTTGAAAAGCTTGCCATGGATGGCGTTGAAGAGCTTCAACGGATGGTTTCCGGTTTACACCCGCCTCAGTTGGATGATTTGGGTTTGCTTGCTGCGCTTAGATGGTACGCCAACGATATCAGCAGTCGCTTTGGAATAACTGTTAATATCGTCAATCACGGCAACAAACCGAAGATATCCTCCGATGTGAGGGCAGTCGTATTCAGGATTGCCCAGGAAGCCATAACCAATGTCGTCCGTCATGCCAATGCCGGTAAAATCGATATACAGCTTGATTATTCAGTTGATAATGTTTATCTCCGAGTTGAGGATAATGGTCAGGGTTTTAATACCGATGTGGTGATGAAGAAGAAACCTGGAAAACCGACTGCTTGGGGATTATTGGGAATTGTGGAACGTGCATCGCTGGTTGGTGGGACCTGCAACATCTTATCCCATCCAGGAAAAGGCACCCTCATCGAGGTGAATGTACCTATTGCGGAGAGATAAAAAATGACTGATATTAACCTTTTACTTGTAGATGATCATCAAGTGGTACGGACCGGGTTACGCATGTTGCTGGAAGGTCAACCGGATATGAAAATTGTCGGCGAAGCCGATAGCGGTCTCCAGGCACTGGAGAAGGCCAAAGAGCTCTCCCCGAATGTGATTGTCATGGATATTACCCTGCCTGATATATCAGGCATCGAAGCCACAAAACTGATCAAAGAAGCGTTTCCAGATATCGCAGTGGTGGCATTGACCATCCATGAAGATGAGCAATACTTTTTCGAAATGCTGCAGGCAGGCGCTTCCGGATACGTCCCTAAACGGGCTGCCCCTGAGGATCTGATCACCTCCATCCGCGCCGCATTTGCTGGTGAAATTTATATTTACCCCTCGCTGGCAAAAGCGCTGGTTGCAGATTTCCTGGGTCGCCCGGCTCAGGGAAATGAAAAAGCGTCCTTGGATGGGCTGACCTCCCGAGAACAGGAAGTTCTAAGTCTCCTGGCAGAGGGACTAAGCAACGATAAAATCGGTGAATCTTTACAGATCAGTAAACATACTGTCGCCCGTCATCGCGAAAATTTAATGCGTAAACTTGAGCTCCACTCACGCAGTGAATTGGTGAAATATGCCATACGCAAGGGATTGATATCACCCTAAAGATAGGGCTATTTCCCTACCCATAAATCCCATGCTGTCCCTATTGACGCCAGGTCGTTATATATTTATTATATATGTGTAATTATCAAAGAGGAGTTTTGATCGACCGGAGGGTAATATGCGTAAAGTACAATTTTTCGCTAGTATTTGGACGATTGTAATCGCCATTCCATTCACAATCCTGGCACTCATTGGGGCGGCTTACCTCACCGAGAATTTGACTCAAATCATCAAAATAATCTCTGGCTTTAGCAGGGAAATATCTGTAGGCGGGCGTGGGCTGGTTTTGGAATTCTCTGCGCGCTGGCCAGAGGTTGCCGGAATGGTTATTGGTATGATCGTCATTCTTACCATCTATCTTTTTGCCCAAAATGCAAATAAAGCCGAGGACCATAGAAATTAAAATAATTTCTTATACTTCCCCGTTTCTCCGCTAACCTTGCGCTTAGGTGAATATCAGCCACTCACTGCGCAAGGTTTTGATTTAATCGGTCGGTATCAGATTTTTCTAAAACATTATTTTATATTGTAATTTTTCCTACAAACTACTCATCTCACCCTAATTTTGTGGTAGAATTACATAGGGTGTTTAGCCTATGATTAATGGTGTTTTCAACTATTAGGCCGGCTAAATGCCTTGACCAATCAGAAATTGCCGGATCACCTTTTGCTACAAGGAGGATGTATATCCTAAATAATCCATATACCAACCCTTTTTTTGCTGTAGTTATATCTATACCTTCATGAGGAGAAATCTATGAATTACAAGAAATATATTTTTGTCGGTCTGCTGCTAATTGGCTTGGCTCTCGCAGTGGCAGCTTGTTCCTCACCCCCAACTCCTTGCGCTGAGTGCCCAACTGCACCAGAATGCCCAACCTGTCCGGCCGCACCAGCCTGCCCCGAAGCCCCAGCCTGCCCGACCCCCGTAGTCGCTGATGTACCATTTGAGCAAGCCTGGGTTGGCTCCGGTCATGCCGATGCGACTGCCGAAGCTTTCCGCCATTGGGATGAGGAAGACCCGCAAGAAGTCCCCACCAGTTGTGCTCAATGCCACGCCCCCACAGGTTACATGGATTACCTGGGTTACGATGGTTCTGCTGCGGGCGTTGTGGATGTAGCCCAACCAGTCAGCAACGGTATCAACTGCATCGCCTGCCATAATGATGCTGCTGTAGCTTTGGACACTGTCACGTTCCCCTCCGGTGCGGTCGTCGAGAATCTTGGGCCAGAAGCTCGTTGTATGGTCTGCCACCAGGGTCGTGCCTCAGGTGCCACCATCGATAATGCTATAGCCACCAATGTCCTGACTGACACCCTGGATACAGTCAGCCCTGAGCTGCGCTTCTCCAATATTCACTACTACGCCGCTGCGGCAACTTTGTATGGTAGTGTTACACGTGGTGGTTACCAATATGCCGGGAATGACTATGATGGTAAGTTCCTGCATGCTGGTGGTATTAATACCTGCATCGGCTGCCATAATCAGCATACCCTGGAAATCAGGCTTGAGACCTGCCAGGAGTGCCATACTAATGTCGCTTCTGTAGAAGACCTGAAAAACATCCGCATGAATGGCTCCCTGGAAGACTACGACGGCGACGGTGACGTCACCGAAGGCATCTCCGCTGAGATTTCCAGTCTCCAGGCCATGCTCCTGCAAGCCATCCAGGCTTACGGTAAAGAAGTTGCTGGCTCTTCGACTGCCTACGATGCAAGCAGCTATCCTTACTTCTTCATTGATACCAACGATAATGGCACTGCAGATACAGATGAGCTCAACTCAGATAATGCCTACGCTTCCTGGACCGGTCGTCTGGTGAAGGCTGCTTACAATTACCAGCTTTCCGTCAAGGATCCCGGTGCCTTTGCGCATAACGCCAAGTACATCATTGAGCTGCTCTACGATTCAATCTTCGACCTTAACTCTAAACTCAGCACCCCGGTTGACCTTGCCAACGCACATCGCGAGGACGCCGGTCACTTTGCAGCAACAGAATTGGCTTTCCGTGATTGGGACGCTGACGGTGAAGTACCTGCTTCTTGCTCAAAATGCCATTCTGCCACCGGGTTACCCCTCTTCCTGCATGAGGCCGGCAATTCCAGCGATGGTGTCACCGGTGTGACCATTGGTCAGCCAGTATCCCAGGGTTTCGCATGTGTAACCTGCCACGATGTAACGGCTGAGTTCGCACCATTTGCCGTCGCAGAAGTCAAGTTCCCCAGTGGCTCGGTCCTCACCTTTGGCGAGGAAGCCACTGCAAACCTGTGTATGGTCTGCCACCAGGGTCGCCAGTCAACCGTTAGCGTTAATGCTGCCATTGGTGACAATGCCCCGGATACCGTAGTCGAGGGTTTGAGTTTCCGCAACCCGCACTACTTTGGCGCCGGTGCAACATTATGGGGTACCGAAGCGAAGGGTGCCTACGAGTATGAAGGTGAGACCTATCTGGGTCATCATGCCCATGTCGATGCCGGACAATCCTGTGTTACCTGCCACAATGTCCATTCATTGGCAATCAACACCGAGCTCTGTGGTGCTTGCCATGGTGGTAACGCTGATCCGGAAACCATCCGCATGGGAACCATCGACTATGATGGTGATGCGGATACCACCGAAGGTATGTACGATGAAATAAACACCGTGGCTGAATTGCTCTATGCCGCGGTTCAGACATATGCAGCGGACACCGTCGGTACGCCGATTGTTTACGATGCACATACTTTTCCGTACTACTTTATCGATGGCAATGCCAATGGTGTCGCCGATCCGGAAGAGGCCACAGCTGCCACTCGTTACGCCACCTGGACGCCTCGTTTGCTCCGGGCTGCTTATAACTACCAGTGGTTCCAGAAGGATCCGGGTGCCTTTACCCACAACGGCAAGTACATCCTGCAGGTCCTGTATGATAGCCTCGCTGACGTCGGTGGTGATGTCACGACGCTGACCCGCCCATAATCTTCTAGTTTATCAGTAAAATAAGACCGGATGCCTTTGGTATCCGGTCTTTTTCTTGAGCGAGTGGCTTGTGTTAGAATCTGAGGGATTAATCATCGGGCATTTTTCTGACTAATCAAATATTGGATACTAATTTTCTCCTATGGCCTCAAATGAATTCTCTCCATACACCTATTTCAATCATGTGATGAGTTTGTGGTGGCTCATTGCCCTCACCACTATCCTGGGGGGTGCTTTAGGGTATGTCTTCTTCCACCTTCACCCACCAGTTTATGAAGCGACGGCAACATTTATCGTGACCATCGATTTAAACCGTTTCCCCTTCCAGGGTGTGAGGGAAGATTTGATCCAATACAATGAAGATATGGCACTTAACACCACCCAGGATGCCCTGCTCTCTCTTGAAGTGCGAGATAAAGTTGTTGCGCAGGTGAAAAGCTTGGAGAGTTCCCTATCACCCAATGACCTCCTTCAAAATAGCACCATCGAGCGCAAGCAAGATGTTTGGGAGCTTCGTTTCCGTAGCCAGGCTCCGTCGGACGCACAAGAAATAGTCAATTCATGGGCAACGGTCGGTTACCAGGCTATGCTTTCCTGGCAGGAGACCGGAAAAACACCTGATTATGTGATTTTTCAACCCCCCACCCTGGCAGGCATGCCTCAGGATCCGGTTATATATGACCGAAATAAAGTCATGCTTGCCGGGGCTCTGATTGGCTTTCTGGTTGGCATACTCTGTTCCAACTTGATCAGCCGTCCTTCAAAGCGACCTCTCCCAGAGCTGGAATAACACATTTGACTTCAATAAATAGATGGAAATGGCTCGCAGGATAGTTAGTTTATGAATGCTTCAGGCAAGTTTGGGTCTATCGTGGAAGTGGCCTGTGAAGTCCTTTGGGCAATCGCCTTGATCTGTCTGCCAATCACCACCTTTCCATTGTTTTCTTCCCTCACTGGTGCCCTGGTAGCCCCCCTCTCCATTCTACCTTTTTTTATCCTCCTGGTGCTTTGGGTGATACCCCTGCTCCTCCGTAAGGGTGACCTACCCAAAGAGACTATTCCCATTGGCGTGTTTGCCCTGATTGCCATCCTCTCCTGTGCAGCAGCATATTTTTTCTTCATCCCCGGTTTCAAGGGTAAAACGATCCCCGGGCAGGAGATCAGGGCACTTTTCACGCTCGCCGTCGGACTCACATTTTACCTGGTTACAACCACCTGGGTTAAAAACATCGCTCAATTAAACAATAGCTGGAAATACATTACCATAGGTGGCATCCTCTCCCTGGTCTGGACGGGTTGCCAGGCCTATTTTATTCTCAATAACGCCGACCAATACCCAGTTTGGATGGACCAGATTCAATCCTGGTTTGTAGTCCAATCTCCTGCATTTTCCGCCCGGTTTGGACGGGTGAACGGGTTGGCATATGAAGCCTCCTGGTTCGCTCACCAGATGGTGTTGATCTATATACCGATTTGGATGGCAGCTTCATACTACAAAACCTCTGCCTTCAAATTTCGTATCTTCCACATTTCTGCAGAGAATATCCTGCTGGTGTTTGGTTTGTGGGCATTCTTCCTCAGCTCACCCCGTATCGGGCTGATTTCCCTCTTTTTGTTGGTCATATACTTTTTTATGCGCTTGAACCTGGCAGCTTATCGAAAAATTGTTTCCAGCATCTCCAGGCAGAAATTTATCCTCCGAGGGAATTCTTTAAGGTTCAATAATACTTCCGTCAGGGTGTTTACCAGCTTGATAATGCTTTCAGTCTATGGGCTGCTCATCGCTGGTGTCTTTTTCTTTGCCAGTCAGCGTGATTGGAGGTTATCCCTCCTGGTTAGTGACCCACCTACATTAAATGAGATTGCCGGTCTGTTGACCCTGGATCAGAACACCCTGTTGGAACTAAGTCACCGGTTTATCTTCCTCGAACGCATGGTTTATTGGCTCAATGGTTGGAATATTTTTAACCAATACCCTTGGTTGGGGGTTGGGTTGGGCAACGCCGGCTTTTTCTTCCCAAAGTTTGCTCCTGCAATGGGTTGGGCAACCTATGAAATTCGCAATGTGCTCTTTTACCTGCCTCACCTGCCCAATATTAAGAGTTTGTGGTTTCGTTTATTAGCAGAGACGGGGTTGGTCGGTTTCTCCCTCTTCTTAACCTGGTTACTGGTCTTGTATCGGTCTTCCAGGTTTTCCCAGTACCATCAAGACGCCACCCTGCGGACTTTTGCCCTGGCCGGGCAGCTGGCCCTCTTAGCCTTCATCGGTGAAGGTTTTAGCATCGACTCATTCGCCATGCCATATTTTTGGGTCGTCGCAGGGCTGATCGCGGCAATCGCCATGATTTTTCGGCGGGAAATTGCTGCTCGGCACTCATAGTACCCCAAATCCGGGTGCCGTAGAGGGATGGATCAACATGAAGGTCGTAGATGCAGCCTATGCAAGTGCTAAGACCGGTAGCGTGATCGCTGTGGAGTAAGTTATGCCTGGTTTTTACTTGGGTGTCGATATCGGTGGAACCAAAAGCCACGCCTTGGTTGCAGATGACCGAGGGGATGCGCTTGGATTCGGTACCCATGGACCTGGTAACCATGAACAGGTAGGGTACCAGGGTTTGCGTAGCGCCTTACAAAATGTGGTTGAGAAAGCCCTCGCTGCGGCTGGTCTGACCAAAGTTCAGCTCTCTGCAGCTGGTTTTGGTATTGCGGGTTATGACTGGCCTTCCGAACGCCAACCCACCCTGGATGCCATCCAATCGATTGGTTTAATAGCTCCCGTGGAAGCCGTTAATGACACTGTCATCGGTTTACTAGCCGGTGCGTCCCAGGGCTGGGGTGTCGCTGTGGTGGCAGGCACCGGAACCAACTGTTGGGGTTGGGATGAACACCATAATGTCGGTCGCGTGACCGGTGTGGGCATTGGTGAGCACGGCGGGGCTGGTAGCCTGGTGGATCAGGCCTTGTCTGCCATTGCCCATGAATGGACCAAACGTGGTCCGAAGACCCACCTCACTGCTGAGTTCCTGCACTTGACCGGGGCAAAAGATATCCCTTCACTAATCGAAGGTCTGGAAATGGGCGAATATTTCATCAGCGGAGATTACGCCCCCCTCGTTCACCAGGTCGCTCTCCAAGGTGATCCTGTCGCTCTGTCCATCATCCAATGGGCTGGCAGAGAGTTGGGTCACACTGCCACCGCCGTCATCCGTCAGCTGGGGATTGAGCATCTGGGATTCGAAGTGGTGCTGGTGGGTAGTCTCTACGATATGGGTGATTTGATCATCGAGCCCATGCGACAAGTCATCACCTCCGAAGCCCCGCAAGCCAGCCTGGTTCGATTATCCTCACCACCTGTTGTGGGTGGTGTTCTCCTGGCGATGGAACAGGTGGGGGTAAATCCCATCCCACTCCGCGACCATTTGATTAAATCGACACAGATGTTGTTGGAAAAAGCTCCCTAAGATACTTTTTCTTGTGATTTTCCATATGGAAGTCTTAATGGCCGGTTGTCCTTATAGCTGGGCATGAAGCCATCCTCTGTGCTGGTGAACAGGGAATGGATGATGTCATCCTCGCATTAAAGAAGATTCTCGTCCGTGCAGATGAATTGGCACAGGCATTGATAGACAAGCAATTACCTTAATCATCACCCACCAATTGATCTCGTTGACGACCCAGACATGCATAGGATTACAGTAGCTCAACCAACTGCTGGCAGCGTGATACTACAAATCTCGATAGGATATATGGAGAGTCGCATTTTTCTCTACGGCTCTTGGGTGGTCTGATAAGGCTTTTATTCTATGCTGGGTTCCTGTAAACACAAGTTGCAATTACACACCGATTGTATATTTTATAAACATTTTTGATGTCCGTAATTGACAAGGTTGCAAATTGTGAGTATATTAACATTTGAATCCCTTGTTTATCGGGGTATATAATATGCGACTAGGATTCGGATTAGGAAAGGACAAATCACCGTTATCGCGACGAATGCATAAAATAGATACCAAGCAAAAGGATACGGTGTAATTGTTATTCACATTCATTCTTATTTACAAGTCTGGTCAGTGTACAGATTGAATGTGGGTTATGAGAGACCCATTCATTACGATGAATAAATTGTAAGGAGGTGAGGTTGGGAGAATTGAATTGGAATATAGGAATATATCGAGGAAAATAATACCTATCAACAAAATATAAATAAGGAGAAGTAAACGTGATTAAGAAGAGTTCGTTATATGCTCTACTGACTATCTTGTTCGTAGCTGCAATGGTTCTGTCGGCATGTGCCCAGGCAACTCCAACTGCAGCTCCCCAAGAAACTACCGAACCCGAGCCACCACAGCCTCCTGCAGCCACACTGTCTGTAGGTGTCGTTCTTCCCACCAAGGATGAGCCGAGATGGATCCAGGACGAGACCCGTTTCAATGCTGCCTTCAAGGCTGCCGGGTACGATGTCCAGATCCTCTTCAGCCAGGGCGATTCCGCCAAGGAAAAAGCCAACGTTGAAGCTCTGATCGCTCAGGGTGTCAAAGTGATCATCATCTGCCCGCATGACGCCACCGCTGCCGCCGCTGCCGCTGAAGAAGCCAGAGCAGCAGGCATCAAGGTCATCTCCTACGACCGGCTGATCCGAGAGACCGAAGCTGTCGATTACTATGTAACCTTTGACAGCGTTTCGGTTGGTGAAGCCCAGGGGCAGTACCTGATCGACAAAGCCACCGGCACGGGCAACCCGCTTTATCTGTATGCCGGCGCTGCCACTGACAACAACGCCTTCCTCTTCTTCGAGGGCGCCTGGAATGTGCTCCAGCCCAAGATCGCCGATGGCACCTTCGTCATCAAGAACTCCAGCGAAGCAGTAGCTCTGCAGGACAAGGCTACTCTGACCCGTGACGAGATGGGCCAGATCATCGGGCAGGTCACCACCGACTGGAAGTTCGATGTCGCCAAGAACCTGGCCGAAGCCAACCTGACGGCCGCCCCAGCTGCCGACAAGGGCGATGTTTTCATCCTCGCCCCCAATGATGGCACGGCTCGCGCCATTGCCGATGTCTTTGGTGCCGATGCAGATGTCACCAGCTATGTCGTCACCGGGCAGGACGCAGAGATACCTTCCGTCCAGTACATCATTGATGGCAAGCAGTCCATGACTGTCTTGAAAGACGTCCGCACACTCGTCAGTGATGCGATCGCCGCCGCAGTTGCTTATCTCGAGGGTTCAACCCCTCCGCAGACCGCTACCTACAACAACGGCGTGATTGACGTCCCTGCCAAACCTTCCGTGGTCGTCACTGTTGACCAGAGCAATGTCGTTGCTGCTCTGATCGACTCTGGTTACTACTTAGCCAGTGAATTTACTGGAATAGAGGATATAGGCAAGCTTTCTGTGGGTATCGTGCTTCCCACCAAGGATGAGCCGAGATGGATCCAGGACGAGACCCGTTTCAATGCTGCCTTCAAGGCTGCCGGGTACGATGTCCAGATCCTCTTCAGCCA
>Ga0154777_1060_pt1 | contig 24126 bp, 9 predicted proteins | sample Rifle2008BG16ft_FD_105785 | JGI IMG/M metagenome (GOLD analysis project Ga0154777, IMG submission 105785) | Chloroflexi bacterium RBG_16_47_49 | reverse complement strand
TGGACAGTCGATACTAAAGCGCAGCAACAACAGCACGATTTAAAATACCGACTGCAGGGCTATATACCACACAATATCCGTTCCTATTCGGCACGTTGGAATGGGGATGCTATTAGTGGAGAGACCATCTCTACCGGGCATATCGACCAGCTGTGCGATGATGTTTACGATGCCCTTTCCGGCATTATCCTTTCTGAGATTGAGCATCCCTATTCCATCACTGCAGCGGAAGAGACAATCCATATCCAGCCTTCTCCCGCACTGGATGCAGAGGGACTTGCCCACCGCAAGTTTGCCGAAGACCGATTGCGAGTTTTTGTCGGTCGCCAGGATATCCTGGAGAAAATTGCCAGTCATCTGTCTGCGGGTGGAAAGCGCTGTCTCACGGTCGTTGGTGCGGGGGGTACCGGCAAGTCCACCCTAGTCGCCAGGGCGATCCAGGAGGCACAAATGGTTTATCCCCAGGCGGAGATCGTCTACCGCTTCATCGGCGTCACCCCGGGCTCTTCGGATGGGCGCTCCCTACTCGACAGCCTGTGCCACGAGCTCTCCCGGCGCTATGGGGCTGATGCCTCCGATATTCCGACCGATTACCGCGACCTGGTCCCCGAGCTGGGCAAGCGCATGGCGCTGGCTACTGCAGGTAAACCCTTAATCCTTTTCCTTGATTCACTAGACCAGCTTTCTGAGAGCCAGAATGCTCGCAGCCTGATCTGGCTGCCCGCTGAGCTTCCCGAGCATGTCTATATCATTACCACCACCCGTCCAGAAGATACACTCAAAGCCATGCAATCGAAGCAATCTATGGAACTTGAGCTGGCAGGCCTCTCGCGCCGGGAGGGTGAGGATTTGTTATCCCGATGGCTGGCAAACGCTCATCGCACGCTCCAACCCGCCCAGTTCCAGCAGGTGATGGATAAATTCGATTGTCTCGGTGCACCATCGGATAGCGAACTTTCTCCCGGGAACCCTCTTTACCTCAAGCTAGCCTTCGAAGAAGCCCGGCTGTGGGCTTCCTACTCACCACCCGAAGAGCTGGCGTACGGCGTCAAGGGCATCATCGAGAGGAACATGATCGACCGCATGAAGCATGAGGGAAACCACGGCGAGACAATGGTATCGCACGCATTAGGCTACCTGGCAGCCTCGCGCTACGGCCTGGCGGAGGATGAGATGGTCGACCTGTTATCACGCGACCTACAGGTATATGAGTGGTTCTTCAAGATGAGCTATCACCTGCCCTCCGACCTGGTCCAAAACGCAATTCAATATCGGCGGAGCATACAGGCTGGAACAGCCAAACAGGAGGGGGAGGCAACCAAGGAAGAGGAAAGGGCTGCCCTAGCATGGCTGAAAGAGATTCGCAACCCACCTGAGCAGGTGTCTAAATTTTTGATGGATGTGTTGCCCAAGCCGGATGGGCCGCGGCTGCCCATCGTGCTCTGGTCGAGGCTATCCTTCGACCTGTCTCCCTACCTGACTGAGCGCATGGTGGATGGCAGCTCACTCATGAATTTCTATCACCGCGAGCTCGGGGAGGTGTCAACCGGGGTGTTTCTCAGTGAGCGCAAAGACCTGGTGTACCACGCCCGGCTGGCGGATTATTTTCACACCAAAGCTGATCCACAAGGAGATGGCACCTGGACAGGGAAATCCATCCATGGACTGAGCGAGCTGCCCTATCACCTGACCCGGGCTGAACGTTATGAAGACGTTTTCCAGACACTTACCGATTTCAAGTTCCTGGAACACAAGGCGGCTGAGGTGGGTGTGCTGGTACGCACTGATGAAAAAGGCAACCCAGCGCACACCTATACCGGTGTGTTGCAGCTCCAGGAGGACTACGAGCGCGCCTTGAAGGTCATGCCTGGTGGAGAGGGGGAAATGGCTGACCGTGCCCCGTTGATCCTGACCGCGCTGGAGACCAGCAAAGGATTGATGGTGTACTGTCCGGTCTGCAACAAGGCTTCCCCGATCAAGAAGGAGATGCTGGATAAGAAGATCGCCTGCCCGCAGGAAACGTGCAAGTCACCCATCAAGCTGAACCCCTTCACGGTGAAAAGAGAGCTGTGAGGCTGGTATGGACAGGATATCTCCAGAGGATCCAGCGGCGGAAAAACAGTTGGCGCTTAAAGCATTTTCGCGTGCCATCGGGCGCGAGGCGCATGTCCTCACGCGACAGCCTGACCTGCTCTGGCAGCAGATGTACAACCGGTTGCAATGGGAGGGGGAGGAATTAAAAGAAATGCTTGCCCCGGAATTGGCCAAGCGTAGTGCGCCGAGCGCCAATCCATGGCTGCGGCTCAAGACCCCATTTCACGAGTCAGAAGCTCTCGTCCGCACACTCAAAGGGCACACAGACCGTGTCTGGGCGTGTGCATTTTCTCCAGATGGTCGTTGGATCGTCTCCGCTGGATGGGACAGGACTCTGCGGATGTGGGACACTGGCACCGGGCAGTCGCTGCGGGCATGGGAAGCCACTCCATATAAACAGAATTTTGGTCCTCCTGAACGCGTGGATGCATGTGCATTCTCACCGGATAGCACCAGTATTGTTTCCACGAGTACAGATGGGAAGCTGCGTTTGTGGGAGGCCTCCACTGGTCGGCTGCTGCATACTTTTTTGGGACACAAAGGGTATACGAACGCGTGTGCATTCTCGCCGGATGGTCACTTCATCCTCTCTGCAAGCTCGGATAAAACACTGCGGTTGTGGGAAGCGACCACGGGTGAGCCAATTCTCACGATGGAAGGTCATACCGAGGGGGTCTATGGTTGTGCATTCTCGCCGGACGGACGCTTCATCCTCTCTGCCAGCTATGATAAGAGTTTACGCATATGGGATGCTGCATCAGGTCAATCATTATTTATTCTTGAAAGCGCCGCAGCTTTTACCGGGAATTGCGCATTCTCACCGGACGGTCGCTTTATTCTTTCCGGAAATGAAGATGGGAAACTCCGATTGTGGGATTCCACCAAAGGCCAGATGTTGCGTATCTTTGAAGGTCATAATAAGGAGGTGAGAGCCTGTGTGTTCTCGCCGGACGGTAAGTTGATCGTCTCCGGTGGCAATGACATGACTATGCGGACTTGGGATGTTGCTACCGGGCAATTGCTCAACACCTTGATAGGCCATACATCTGGAGTGCGTTCGTGTGGGTTCTCGCCAAATGGGTTATTTATTATTTCTGCCAGCGATGATATGACCCTGCGGCTATGGAAAAACGACATCACCCAAACGCAACCTATCTCGACAGCCAACAATAAAGAGTCGCTCTCCGCTTCATTCTCCCCGGACGGTCTCTTCCTTATCATTTCCAGGAAAGACAAGACCTTGCAGTTGATGGGTTGGGCCAACGACCAGCCGGTGCGCATTCTGGAAGGTCATACGCAAATGATAAGGGGTTTTGTTATCTCGCCAGACGGGCGGTTTATCGTATCGGCAGGCTTGCACGATATCCGGATATGGGAGAGCGCCACCGGGCAGTTGGTACAAAACCTGGACACGGAAGCAATTTACCCGCTTGCCTTTTCACCGGATGGACATTTCATTGTTTCATCCAGCGCTTATGAGGAACATCCAACGCCGGATGGAAATTTCATCGTAAACAACTCTGACAAGCTTCTACGAGTCTGGGAAGCCTCCACGGGAAAGACGGTTCGCATCCTGGAAAAACGACCAGGTATACGCGCACTCGAGAGCGTTGTTCACTCTTGCGCATTCTCGCCAGATGGATGTTTCATCGTCATTGCAGGATATCGATTGTGGGTATGGAATGCTTCCACCGGCCAATTACTTCACACCCTCGAAGGCCATCAAGATTGGGTTAACGCATGTGTGTTCTCACCCGATGGACGCTATATAGTCTCCTCAAGTGGAAATTGGGGGGACAGCAGTAATGACAACACGGTCAGGGTATGGGATGTCTCGACAGGGAAACTGTTACGCTCTTTGCAAGGCCACACGGGTTCGGTGAGGTCATGCGCGGTCTCACCAGATGGGTGCTGCATTGTCTCGATCAGCCTGGATAACTCACTTCGAATTTGGGACTTGAATGATGGCAAGTTACTGGCACATCTTTCGCTTACAGGTGAGCTTGTCGGGGTGGGTCTACATCCCTTTTATCCACAGATGATTTGCTGTGACAATGGGGGCAGCCTTTACCGATTGGAGTGGATTGGACATGAGTACGGTCCTATCTTCATCACTCCTACAGAGATAGATGGAGTGAATAGTGCGCTCTGTCCCGCCTGCCAGAATCATTTCCCAATTACCCAAGCACAACTCGGCAGTGTGATGACCTGTCTCACCGCGGGCTGCGGTCTGCGTTTAAAGATCAACCCGTTCGTGATCCATTTAGGTGAGCATGGATACCCAACCAATAGTTAAGGAAAATTACAACTCGGTATTAATAGCCTTCTCCCGCGCCCTTATGCGTGAGGCTCATGTGCTTACCCAGCACCCTGACCTGCTATGGCAGCAGATATACAACAGGTTGCAGTGGGCAGATGCTCCATCAGATGGATTGGTGGAAACCGAACGGGAGGGGCGTTGCGATCTAGATTTGCGCCCATGGGGGTGGGCTAAGAGCCGGGGCAGACAATCAGACGCACTTTTCCGAATTCTGATAGGACATAACGGTGCGGTAACATGCTGTGCAGTGAGCCCCGACAGTGCGTGGATCGTCACTGCCAGCGGTGACAGGACTGTGCGAGTGTGGGATGCTCTCACCGGTCAACTCCACCACACCCTGAAAGGTCACACTGAACCAATCTGGGGTTGTGCAATTAGCCCGGACGGTTCTTGGATCGTCTCCACTAGCTTAGATAATACGGTGCAGGTATGGGACGCTAGTACTGGGGAACTACGCCATACCCTTAAAGGCCATACTCATGGGATAATCGGATGTGCAATAAGCCCTGATGGTGCTTGGATTGTCACTACCAGTGGGGACAAGACCGTGCGTGTGTGGGATGCGATCACTGGGAAACCCCAGCACATCCTGGAAGGTCATACCAGCGGGGTACGGAGTTGCGCAGTTAGCCCGGATGGCATGTGGATCGTCTCTTCCAGTGATGATAAGACCGTAAGAGTGTGGGATATTGCCACCGGTCAACTCCGTCAAATACTGAAAGGACATACCGAACCAATCTGGAGATGTGCGATTAGTCCGGATGGTGCCTGGATTGTTTCAGCGAGTAGAGATAAGACACTGCTTGTGTGGGATACAGTCACCGGGGAAATTCTGCATACCTTGGAGGGTCATACCGATTGGGTTGAGGGATGTGCGATTAGCCCGGACGGTGCTTGGATTGTTTCAGCGAGTAAGGATAAGACGCTGCGAGTGTGGAATGCAGTCACCGGGGAAATTCAAAATATCTTGGAAGGCCATAGCGACTGGGTTGAGGGATGCTCAGTTAGTCCAAATGGAGCCTGGATTGTTTCTGCAAGCCGCGATGAGACACTCAGGATCTGGGATACGACCGCCGGTAAATCTCTACATATCTCGGAAGGTCACATCCGCCAGATCGAGGGGTTAGTAGTGAGTCCGGATGGTACCAAGATTGTGTCCATTAGTGGTGACAAGACCGTGCGAGTGTGGGATGCGATTACAGGGAACCCCCAAAACACCCTCGAGGGTCATACTGGATTAGTCTGTGGATGTGTGGTGAGTCCGGACAGCGCCTGGATCGCCTCCACCAGTTGGGATCGAACTGTGCGCATATGGGATGCAGCCACTGGGAAACCTCGGTATATCCTGAAGGGTCATACCGACTGGGTTTTTGGATGTGCCTTCAGCCCAAATGGAAAGTGGATTGTCTCTGCTAGCCGGGATAAGAAGTTGCAGGTTTGGGACTTGCTCACCGGGAAGATTCGGTATACCCTAAGGGGCCACACACATGGTGTGAATGATTGTGCGGTGAGTCCGGATGGATCATGGATAGTCTCTGCCAGCTGGGACAAAACCATGCGTGTATGGGATGGGTCCACTGGTGAACTCCAGCACACCTTGAGAGGCTTCAGCGATGGTGTCCTGGGGTGTGCTGTGAGTCCGGATGGGGCATGGATTGTCTCCGCCTGCCATGATTTTACTCTTCGGGTTTGGGACACGACCACTGGGGAAACACGCCACACCCTAGAAGGTCACTCAGCTGGGATCGTGGGATTTGTAATTAGCCCCGATGGTGCCTGGATTGCCTCCGCCAGTTGGGATGGGACCGTGCGAGTGTGGAATATTATCACTGGCGCTCCTCGGCAAATACTAAAAGGCCACAGAGATAAGGTTGTGGGGTGTGCAGTAAGCCCTGATGGCAACTGGATTGTCTCTACCAGTGCGGATGAAACACTGCGGGTTTGGGATGTAGCTACTGGTGAGCAGATCCTCATCTATCCTTTACTCGCCCCTGGCTTTTGTGTTACAACACACCCGTGGCGACCTATGGCGATCTGCGGAGACAATATTGGGGGTCTATATATTCTTGCCATGATGAATGTTAAGTACGGGCCAATCATTGTTACTGCACATCAGGATGAGCAAGGTATAGTACTCCGCTGTCCCGCCTGCCAACATATTCATCTGATCTCGCAATCTCAACTCGGTATAGAGATAGTCTGTCCCAACAAGCAATGCATGTTACACCTCAAGATCAATCCATTCGTAATTCACTTGGCGTGAGAAGGTGAACAACAACACCGCGGATGAACACACACTTTTCCTTACCGGCTCAGGCAATATAATGGCAGGTGCCCAATATGCCAATGCCGTACTATAGAAACACGAACTACTCACCGATTTATGCGCTGCTTGGGATGGCGCTTATCTGCGTCATGACTATTGCCGGCCCTGTATTTAAGCCTGTCATGACTAATCTGGCGGGAGGCACAGTGTTGCGGGAATTCAAGGACACCTTCCAGGATGTGCAACACCCCGCTGGAACTGAGCATCTTTCGCTGCGAACAAAAATGGGAGAGTTTACCGGCGGCGTAAAAGGCTGTGATTTCTTTGTGGGTGAGGTGCGGCGCTTCCCTGGCAACAAGGAGATAATCCTTGCCACCTATTCGACCCAGACAACAACCAGTAATCCACTGCAGGTGGTGTTCCTTGAAAGTGGGCAATTACCACCCCAGGTAAGCGATTCCTTACCCGAACTATTGAATGATCTGGCGGGTTGGGAGTTGCCTCCAGGCGCAGGGCAGCAGCCAATGTATATGGTCTATTTATTAGTCGTAGATAACGAGGGGGATCTGAGACTTGATTGTCGGTAAACTAGTATACACAGCGGTGGAGGAAGAGCAATGAGATTATCATGATTGAACAGAGCGCTTTGGAAACTAACGATCGAAATCGGAAGATGTTGCAAGCTTTCTCCCGCGCCCTTAAGCGTGAATCGCACGTCCTCACCCGGCACCCCGAGCTTTTATGGCAGCAGCTCTACAACCGCTTGCAGTGGGAGGAGCAGGCGTTGGAGCGGGTGCTAACACCGGAGCTGGAGAAGCGCAGCGCGCCGGGGGAACGACCTTGGTTACATTTAAAAACACCCTTTAAAGAATCCAAAGCCTTGGTTCGTACATTGACCGGTCACACCGGTCATATCTCAGCATGTGCGGTGAGCCCGAACGGTAATTGGCTTATTTCAGCTAGTGGGGAGTCCCTAAAGGTATGGGACACCGCCACCGGCGAGGTGTTACACACCTTAATCGGTCACACCAATGAGGTCCAGGATTGTGCGATAACCCCTGATGGAACAAAGATTGTCTCCGCCTGTGTCAAGTCATTGAAGATATGGGATGCAGTCAGTGGACAGGAGCTACTTACAATACTGACTGGCAATACCAATTGGTCCACGGGAAGCACAGTCAACTGTGCTGTTAGTCCAGATGGTACCTGGATCGTCTCCGGCAGTGAGAATAGTTACGAAGACAAAACACTCAAAATATGGGATATGGCCAGTGGGCAAGAGCTTCACGCTCTAATCGGTCATAGAGGCTGGCCCAGATGCTGTGCTGTAAGCCCAGATAGCTCATGGATAGTCTCTGCAAGTGTGGACAAAACCCTCAGGATATGGGACGCAGCTAGCGGGCAGGGACTGCGGGTACTGACCGGTCACACAGGCAAGGTTGAGGCTTGCACAATCAGCCCGGATGGCACCTGGATCGTTTCCGCCAGTGCTGATAACACTCTCAAGATATGGGATGCAGCCAGTGGACGAGAATTACGTACACTGATCGGTCACACCGATGAGGTTCAGAGGTGTGCGGTGAGCCCTGATGGCTCCTGGATCCTCTCTGCCGGTGTGGATCAAACACTCAGGATTTGGGACGCGGCTAGCGGGCGAGAAGTACGTACATTAACCGGGCATGCTGGCAAGGTTGAGGCTTGTGCAATCAGCCCGGATGGTAGCTGGATCGTCTCGGCCAGCGCTGATCGAACGCTTAAGATATGGGAGGTCGTCAGTGGCCAGGAGCTCCAGTCATCGATCGGTCATAGCGGAGCCATCCAGAGTTGCGCGTTTAGCCCGGATGGTACCTGGTTCGTCTCCGCCAGTGCAGACAAGACACTCAGGATATGGGATGTTGCACGTAAGCAGGAGTTGCACATCCTCATCGGGCATACCACTACTGTCCAGGGTTGTACAATCAGCCCGGACGGAGCTCGGATCGTATCAACTAGTGATACACTCAGAATATGGGATCCAGCCAGCGGACAGCTTCAGCTTATAAGACACGGTCACACAGGCAGTATCAGCTCTTGTGCGTTCAGCCCAGAAGGTACCCGGATCGTCTCTGCCAGTGAGGATCAAACACTAATAATCTGGGATGTAGCCAGTGGCGAGGAACTGACAACCTTCACCGGTCATGATGGCTGGATCAGAAGTTGCTCATTCAGCCCCGACGGCACTCGTATTGTCTCTGCCAGTGAGGACAAGACGCTCAAGATATGGGACGCAGCAAGTGGTCGGGAGTTGCGGACACTGGCTGGCCACACCGGAATGGTCCTGGGTTGCGCGTACAGTCCCGACGGTGCCTGTATCGTCTCCGCTAGCTATGACAATACGCTCAAGATATGGGACTCGGCCAGCGGTAAGGAGTTATGCATCCTGACCGGCCATACTGACTTTGTCCGGAGGTGTGCGTTCACTCCGGATGGAGCCTGGATTGTTTCTGCCAGTGAGGATCGGACACTAAAGGTCTGGGATGCGGCCAGCGGAGAGGAGAAACTGACTCTCCCGCTGGTCGGATCTATCGGAGGTTTAGCCTTACACCCATGGCAGCCTTTGGCAGTGTGCGGGGATAGGGGCGGTAGCTTGTTCATACTTGACCTAGTGGGCGTCTTGTACGGTCCGATTGTTTCAACAGCAATTCAGGACAATCGAGGTCTTATAGTTCGTTGCCCAGCCTGCCAATATCAATTTCAAATAACTAAAAATCATCTTGGTATTGAAATGATCTGCCCAACCGAGGGTTGTGGTTTACAGTTGAAGATCAACCCGTTCGTGATCCACTCAGAGTGAGAATGGATATCCAGTCGGTCCCTTTGGAAACTATGGCCATCCTGCACGCCTTCTCGCGTGCCCTGCGGCGTGAATCGCACGTGCTCACCCGGCATCCTGAGCTTCTATGGCAGCAGCTCTACAACCGCTTGCAGTGGGAGGGGGATGAGATCAAGCAGGTACTGGCGCCGGAACTGGCAAAACGCAAAGCACCCGGGGCAAAGCCATGGGCGCGTACGAGGACACCCTTCCGAGACTCAGAAATACTATTGAGGACATTAACAGGACATCACAACCAAGTCAATGGGGTTTCAGTGAGCCTCGATGGTTCAAGGATTGTCTCAGCCAGTCATGGAGAGCTTAAATTATGGGACACTACAAATGGTCAGGAGGTGCGCACACTTCATGGACCAAGTATGGTGTTCTATTGCGCTTACAGCCCTGACGGTGTTCAAATTGTGTCAGCTCACGAGACATGTATCCTTAAGTTATGGGAGGCTATTAGTGGCAGGGAGCTGCGAACATTTACAGGTCACGAATTAGGAGTCAGGTGCTGTGCTTTCAGTCCGGATGGCACCCGGATTGTGTCTTCAAGCGTGGACGATACATTGAGTGTGTGGAACACAAGTAGTGGGTGGGAATTGCGTACACTTAGAGCTCATACAAAAGCTGTCACGGGGTGTGCATTCAGTCCGGATGGCTCTTGGATTGTATCTGCCAGCTGGGATAATACGCTTAAGAAATGGGATACGGCTAGTGGTAGAGTGCTACTAACGCTGAAGGGGCATTCCCGCGGAGTCAATGGGTGTGGTGTTTGTCCGGATGGTACTTTAATTGTGTCTGCTAGTGAAGATGAGACATTGAAGGTGTGGGATGCCGCAACTGGCCAGTTACTGTGTACTCTGGAGGGGCACACCGCAGAAGTATTGGCGTGTGGTTTCTCACCTGATGGAACAAAGATTGTATCAGCCAGTAAAGACCACACTCTCAAAGTGTGGGAAGTAGCCAGTGGGAAGGAAATTTCTACTCTGAGAGGTCATTCAGGAGCCGTGTTAGGTTGTGCTTTCAGCCCCGATGGGCTTTGGATCGTTTCAGCTAGTAGTGATTGCACACTTAAAATATGGGATGCCAACTTTACTCGAGAGTCGCACACACAAAGTGGTCAAATTAGTGATGCTTACAAGTGTGCATTTAGCCCGGATGGTACCTCTATCGTTTATAGCGGAGGCATACTCAAGATCCTGGATTTTGCCTGTGGTAAAGAGTTCCGAACCCTGAGGGTCCTCACGATGGATATCTCAGATTGGACGATTGACTCGGACAGTCGCTTTGTCGTATCCACAAGCCATGACCGTAATGTAAAGATTTGGGATATAGCCAGTGGGAGCGAGCTCCTGACATTGAGTGGTCACTATTGGGGAAATGTCGCATTAAGCCCAGATGGTTCCAAGATCGTTTTTGCTACTAAAGACCGTATGCTTAAAGTCTGGGAAGTTTTCAGTGGTAAAGAATTACTTGCACTCACATGGCATTCGGAGACTCCCAAACATTGCACATTCAGCCCTGATGATCCTTGGGATCCCGACCTGGTGAACCTCGTGGACATCAGAGCTCCCAAACATTGCACATTCAGCCCTGATAATGCTTGGGTCATTGCAACTATTGATGACAATACCCTCAGAATATGGGATGCAACCACTGGAAAGGATCTGCACACAATCAGCGGTCATAATAGTCAAATCTCCGATTGTTTTATGAGTCCCGATGGTACCAGGATTTTCACAACCTTTTATGATAAGACAGTAAAAATTTGGGATGCAGTCAGTTGGAGGGAACTGCATACACTTGCCGGTCATACGGAATCTTTAGTTGGTTGTGCAGTGAGTCCGGACGGGTTATGGGTCTTATCTGTCAGTTCGGATCACATGATTAAAATCTGGGATGCAGACAGTGGATTAGAGGTGGGTACCCTACGTAAACCTATCTTACCGATCAGGAAATATATATCTTTTAGCCCGTTTTCATTCAGCCCGGACGGGGTATGGCTCATATTCGCAAGCACAGACGACACAATACAATTATGGAATATGAAACTTAAGCAGAACGCTCTAAGCATTTCCCTACTCGGGGATATCAGTAGTGTGGCGCTTCATCCGTGGTTACCTTATGCGGTATGCAGCGATCAAGGTGGTAGTATGTATTTACTTGACCTAGTAGGCATTGATTATGAACCAATAATTGTCACTGCAGTCAATAGAAAACAATGCCATGAGGTTCGCTGCCCAGCCTGTCAACAGTATATGTCAATCAAATATGATCAACTCGGTAACGAAATGACATGTCCTACTGCGGGTTGCGGTCTACGGTTGAAGATTAATCCGTTTGTAATAAACATGACCTGATTATGAACGACCATATTGCTATCAATGAAAACAAAGATAATTTAGAATCCTTCTCCCATACCCTGGATTCAGAAACCAGCCTGGAAGCGGAGAAGGTGAGATCCCTATGTCTGTTGCTGGGTGCCCTGCGCTTCTCAGCCCATGTGGTAAGTTGCGACCCCTCTCAGCTCCCCAGTCAGCTAACAGGGCGGCTTTTAGACAGCAACGAGCCTGCGATCAAACGGATGTTGGAGCTAATCCGCATAGGAGTCAAACGCCCCTGGCTGCGACCCCTGACGGCAAGCCTTACCCCACCGGGCGGACCCCTGGTCCGTAGCCTGAGTGAACATAGAGGAGCCATCTGGGCTGTGGCAGCGACTCCTGACGGGCGACGAGTGGTGTCCGCTTCGGAGGATAAGACGCTAAAGGTATGGGACCTGGAAAGAAGTGAGGTGCTGGCTACTTTACGCGGGCACAGTGAAGCCGTCACTGCAGTGGCAGTAACGCCTGATGGGCGGCGGGCGGTATCTGCTTCGATTGACAAAACACTGAAGGTGTGGGACCTGGAATTTGGGGTGGAGTTGATGACCCTGTGCGGCCATACCAGCTCTGTCTTTACTGTGGCTGTGACACCTGATGGGCAAAGTGTCGTGTCCGGGTCGAACGACAAAATACTGAAAGTGTGGGAACTTGAGAGTGGGGTGGAGCGAGCTACCCTCTGTGGGCATAGCGACACGATCAGAGCTGTGATTGTAACGCCCGATGGGCGGAGAGCGATTTCGACGTCGGATGACACGACGCTGAAGGTGTGGGATTTGGAGAACGGCGCCGAGCTGTCTACCCTGCGCGGGCATAGTCACCCGGTCCTGGCTCTAGCAGTGACTTACGACGGGCAACAGGCGGTGACTGGGTCGATTAATGGGGAGCTGAAGGTGTGGAACCTGGAGCGTGGGACGGAGCAAGCCACCCTGCGCGGGCATGGTTATGCGGTTAATGCTGTCGTGGTGACTCCCGATGGGCAACGGGTGTTGTCGGCTTCTGACGACAAGACGGTGAAGGTGTGGGATTTAAAAAGTTTTGAAGAGTTGAGCACACTGCGTGGGCATGGCGGATCTGCCTTATCCGTGGTGGTGACATCTGACAGTCAGTGGGCAGTGTCAGGCTCGGATGACAACACACTGAATATGTGGGACCTGGTGATCGGGATTAAGCAAGGCACCCAGCTTAGGCAAAGCTATACTATTGGGACCATGACGGTGACTCCCGATGGGCAGCGAATGGTGTCTGGGACAAGGTATCTGGATCTGGGGGAAATGACACTGAAAGTGTGGGACATGAAGACGCGGGCGGAGCTGGCTACCCTGGGCGGGTTTATAGATATCTCGGCTGTGGCTGTGACACCCGACGGACGGCGAGTGGTGGTCGGGTCGGAGGAAAAGGCGCTGACAGTGCATAACCTGGAGAGCGGGGCGGAGCTTGCCACCCTGAGTGGACACATCAACAAAGTCAATGCCGTAGCAGTGACACCCGACGGACTATGTGTGGTGTCCGGGTCAGACGATAAGACTATAAAGGTATGGGACATCTCAATTGCTCGCGATGCAGGTTCGCAAAGTTATGCGGAGATAGCCACCTTTCACGGGCATAGTGAAAAGGTCAAGACAGTGACGATAACGCCCGATGGACGGAGGGTGATATCTGGGTCGAACGACAAGACACTGAAGGTGTGGGACTTGGAGAGCGGTGTGGAGCTGGCCACTCTAACCGGGCATGCTGGTGGAGTCAATGCTGTGGCAGTGACTGCCGACGGTCGATGGGTGGTATCGGGGTCGAAGGACAAGACACTGAAGGTATGGAACCTGGAGAGTGGTGCAGAGCAGGCCACCCTTAGCGGGCATGGCAACATGGTTAATACCGTCGCAGTGACCCCTGACGGGCGTCGGGCGGTATCAGTATCGAACGACAACACGTTGAAAGTATGGGACCTGGAGTTGGGAAAGGAATTGGTAACTTTCACAGACGAGGGTCATCTCGTTGCGTGTGCTGTATCTTCTGAAGGCGCTACCATCACTGCCGGCGGGGTTAGCGGTCAGGTTCACTTCCTGCGATTGGAAGGCGTCACCCTCGGCCCAGCGGTGGTGACTGCCTGGCGAGCGTCTGACATTCGAGATCCAGCCATCGGCTGCCCGTATTGTTGCACCTGGTCAGAGATCACCGGATCTGCCTTGGGAACTGAAACTACCTGTCCTCATTGCGGTAAACCAATCAAGTTGAACCATTTTGTAGTGAGGGCAGAGTGGCCTAAGAAGATCACACAAACCCCGGTTGCAGTAAGTGTAGAACGTCCACTGGCGGTCACACAAACCCCGGTTATGGTAAGCGAAGAACATCCTGAGGTGGTCACACAAACCCCGGTTGTGATCAGCGCGGAGCGGCCCAAAGAGATAAGCCAACCTCCAGCTCTTCGCTTCACTCTGTCAGGCCATACCAGCTATATATTGGGATGTGCGGTAAGCCCTAATGGAGCCTGGATTGTGTCCGCTAGCGATGATAAGACGGTGCGGGTGTGGGATGCAGCCAACGGGCGGATGCTACGGACCCTGGCAGGTCACACCGGAGCAGTCAACGGTTGTGCGGTTAGCCCCGATGGGACCTGGATCATTTCTGCAGGTGGGCTGATGGATTGTACGCTTAAAATCTGGGACCTGGCTAGCGGGAGGGAACTGCGGACACTTACCGGTCATACTGGTTCTGTGAAGGGATGTGTGGTGAGCTCCGATGGAGCATGGATCGTATCTGCCAGCGCGGATAATACACTGCGGATTTGGAACACAGCTTCAGGGAGCGTGCTACGCACACTCACTGGGCACACCACACCGATCTATGGTTGTGCAGTTTGCCCAGATGGGAACTGGATTGTTTCCGCAGGTCATGACAAGACGCTGAGGATGTGGGATGCGACCTTCGGGAGGGAGCTGCGTACTTTCATTGGTCACACTAGCGGGGTGAACGGCTGTGCCATAAGCCCTGATGGGACCTGGATTGTCTCCGCAAGCAGGGACAAGACATTGCGAGTGTGGGATACAGGCACAGGGAAGGAGCGGCTCACCCTCACCGGTCATGATTACGAGGTGTCTGGATGTATGGTAAGCCCAGACGGTGCTTGGATCGTCTCCGCCAGCCATGATCGGACGCTGCGTGTGTGGGATGCAACCACAGGTCGTGAGAGCCTAAAGCTTCCGTTGCCCGGTGCGCTCCTTTGCATGGCGTTGCATCCCTCGCAACCAATCGCAGCCTGCGGAGATGAGCTTGGCAGAGTCTACCTGGTCGACCTGGTGGGCATTAAGTACGGACCGCTTTTTGTCACTGCCATCCCCACAAAGGGGCTGGGGTTGGTGGTGCGCTGCCCTGCGTGCCAAAACAGGTTTGCAGTTGAAGCCGAGGAGATGGGTGGTGCGTACCTCTGTCGACCAGGTTGTGGCACGAAAATGAAGATCAATCTCTTCGTGACACATGCAGCCCTACCTGCCGAAAAGGAAGGCTGGTTTTCAAGATTGCGAAAAAAGAAATAGTGGAGAAAATGAACTCCAGAGAGTATGTCACAGGTTTCCTAATGGGAATTTTCTTCGGATTTTTCATCGAAAGCGCATGCATCATGGCATACAACCTGCTTTGTACCTGGCAAGGATGGGTGCGTATGACTCCCGCCTGGTGGATGTTGATCCCAGTACCATTCGTGATAGGCTTAATCGGGGGTAAGACGATAGCTAGCTTGCATCTGGAGGATTATTGATTATTTATTTACGTATTCTGAACTTGAATAAAGGAGGCTACTATCCAGACCGCACATAACCTAATTGGGGGCAGAAATTTAATAAACGAGTTGCTCCTTGGCCAAGACAATCCCCTCGTTTATTCCACTTATGCTTTGTCCATTTGATATCCCTGGAAATGGGATTATTCATAAAATGGAATCCGACTATGTTGATCTGGAATTACCCTGATACCTCATCCTACCCACATACTTTCGCTGATCTGGTGGAATGCCCCTTCTGCACCGTTAGCCTGCAACGATTGTTCTGGGAGCAGCGTAAAAGCACCAGCCACAACCAGGATTACGATGACCTGTTGGGATTTTTCTGCCCATCCTGCGGTTGGTGGAAAGTGATCCGTGAGACTGGCATCTGGGGTCCTCCCAACTCAAGGCATATGCCCAAATTCGCATACCAGAAGTTCTGCCAGGGGGGAGCTTTGAAGAATCTGTATCCAGGAGATCTCACTCTATCACTTGAAAAGCTCCAATCTGTCCTTTGGACTTACTTTACAGGCGGCTTTGCAAGAGCGCTAAGCGATGAGGAAATTATAGCAAGCGTCTTTGCTTCGCAAGGATATGAGGTTCTTGTCACTAGCAACTCCAAAGATGGAGGCATGATTGCAATCCTGTCAAAAGGCGCAGAGAAGATTGGCATACAGGTGAAAGACAGTGAAAATGCATTCATGGTGGAACAGCTATTGACTATAACCGGCGCGTTAATGCAAGGAGGGGATACAAAAGGGGTTTATGTGAAGACCTCCAATTCTCAAACGGGCAGAGATTCCACCACAAGATCGATCAGTGTAAAGGGTGATCCGATTGAGTTGGTTGATGCAAAACGTCTTTATGATGCGCTGGGATTGGTACAAATCCCTCCATACAGTTCGCAGGATATTTTTCTGGGCATGCATACACTAGATGGATTGGTCAAGGTCAAAGCAAGCGATAGTTTTTAAAGGAAAAGGGTAATCATGAATCAAATTTCTAGCACTTTCCGCGTTTTTGTCAGCTCAACATTCAGCGACCTAAAGGCTGAGCGAAATGTGCTTCAGGAGAGGGTCTTTCCGCGTTTACGGGTTCTATGCCAACTACAAGGAGCACGAATTCTAACCATAATTTAATGTGAGAATTGAACACTGAAGCAGTACTTGAATAGCAGGCAGTTGCTAACTACATGGGAGAGATCATATATCTGCCGTTATATTACGCTCATCTATCCTTTGGAAACTAGGAAGCAGTCCTTTTGAGCGCTAGTAAGTCCAGTGATATTGATTTGGGTGAATTAATACATGGAAACATCCTCCGATTATTATGATGCTAGCTTTTTTGTTTATCCTTAGCATTTCTTGCAGATGTAACGCCCGCGACTAAAAGAGTGATGGGAGAAAAACATGACCATTCCTTGGGAAACAATCCACATCTTCATCAGCAGCACATTCAATGATATGCACGCCGAGCGTGATTACCTTGTCAAGCAGGTCTTTCCGGAACTGCGCGAGTGGTGTGAAAAGCGCAAACTACGCCTTGTGGATATTGACCTGCGTTGGGGCGTGACCGAGCAGGATGCCACCAGTCAGAATGTGGTAAAAGTTTGCCTCGACCGCATTGATGACTGCCGCCCATTTTTCCTATGCTTTTTGGGTCAACGCCGCGGCTGGGTGCCCAAGGAAGGGGAAATCTCTTCTGCTACAAAGGCAGAGTTCCCCGCCCTCGGGGAGTATGCTGGTAAAGCCTCGGTGACCGAATTAGAAATCCTGCATGCGCTGGTCAACCCACTCCATCATGGTCGGGAGCGCGATCCGAAAAAACCTAGCGAGTTCTACGAACCAAGCAAGTATGCCTTCTTTTACCTACGCAAAGATACTTATATTGACCAACTACCTACCGAACCGCCTCAGTTACGAGAAACATATACCAATGAGGGAGTTGAAGACAAAGACGAAAGGAAGCTTCAAGATAATCAGCTTGAGGAATGGCGAGAGCTGAATATCCCTGCTACACACCGCCCGGTCAGGTATTATCAAGCACATTGGAATCCGAATCTGACCACACCTGAACTGCTGCTGCCTTTAAAGTGCCCCTCCGCAGAAGAAAAAACCATTCAAAAATGGCAAGACACCTGGTTGAAGGCTGGGGTAACAGTATCTGGGGTTGATGTGGAAGCTGACCCATCCCAGGCTGAAAAAGCCCACGGTTTCAACAAGCTGATAAGCACAGGTCGGCTAACTGACTTCCAAGCGGATAGCCAGCCGCTCAACCAGGTGATCGTGGCGGACTTGCAAGCAGCGATTGCAGCTCGATTTCCAGATCACACAGAAGTAGTTGGAGAGACTGATCTGCAAAAGGAGCTCGACCAGCAGGAGCAGTTCTTGTACTCTGGTAGCCAGGGGTTCATTGAGCGTAGGGGAGATTTCGACGACCTGGACGCTTATATTACGGGTGGTTCTAACCAACTTTTCGTTCTGACTGCTCCCGGCGGTATGGGCAAATCCAGCCTGCTGGCAACATGGGTGGATCGCTATCGCATTACCATCGAAGGCATGGCAGGCTGTTCCATCCACTTCCGTTTTATCGGCCAGAGCGACCGCTCCACTTCCGTCTATTCACTTTTGCACCTGCTTCTACAAGAGCTTAAAGAAGCGAAGGACGAATTTCCTGAGGAGATTCCGGATGACCCGCAGAAGCTCCGCCAGGAATTGTCAAAACTGCTTGAATCAGCTGGAAAAGGGGGTAAAACCGTCATTGTGCTGGATGCGCTCAACCAGCTTGAAACCGGACTTTCTGACCTTACCTGGCTTCCTTATCGATTACCCCCGAATATCAAGTTGATCGTCAGCTTCAAACGTGGTGAACCCGAAGCGGAGAACCTGTTATATTACCTGCAGGAGAAGGCTATCTTAGGTGAGGTCAAGCCGTTCGAGAATCTGGAGCACCGCAAGCAGCTGGTCGACAAGTACCTAGAACAATATCTCAAGCAGTTGGATCCAACGCTTGTGGATGCGTTAATCCGGTCACCGGGAGCCTCCAATCCGCTTTACCTCAAGGTGGTTCTCTCGGAATTGCGCGTCTTTGGCGCTTTTGCCAACCTGGGTGAAAAGATCCATTCCGATTTCGGCGAGACACCCATATCGGCTTTTGATGCAGTGCTGCGTCGGCTGGAAAATGACCCGGCATACTCCTCGCTTGATCCCAAAGAAACGGTACCGCTAATATTTGGTCTCCTGGCACACGCCAGGCAGGGGTTATCTGTGGATGAATTGGTCAGCCTGTTGATCCAGGCATTAGAACTGAAAGAAGAAGAGCTATCCCGTCAAGCAGCGGAGGACACAATTCATCTCTACCTGCGGCAGGTGCGACCATTTCTGGCACGCCGTGACGGGCGCTATGATTTCTTTTTTGAAAACTTCAAGATTGCTACACGCCAGCGATACATTAGTGAGCGGGGTCATAGAAAAACTTCAGAAGAATGGCACTGCTTACTGGCAAAATACTTTAGTAGGCTTCTAACCTGGGAGAACGAGATTGAGAGAATACCGACCATACGTAAAGCAACTGAGTTAACCTACCAACAGTTTATGGGTAAGATGTGGCTGGAATTGTTTGCATCGTTAACCGATTTCCAGTTCTTGGAATCAAGAAGTCGAGCAGCTTCGGTTTATGCTTTGGAATCCGATTACCGCCTGGCTCTTTCAATCTGGGAAGAGGAATCCGAACAAAAGAGAGTACTATCTGCTTTTGATGAATGCCTTCGACTTAACAGCCATATCATTCACCGCTTTCCTGAGCAGCTCTTCCCGATCTTTTACAACACCCTGACCTGGATGGACACTCCGGATGGTTCTATTCATGCTTTATGTGAAAATGCCAGAAGGTCTCAGTATAACTGGCTGCGTATGGTCCAGGATCCACGCCCCGAACCACCACTCTGGTTGCAATCATTGGAAGGGCATATTGGTTCAGTGGACGCCTTGGCGGTTACTTCAGATGGGCAACAGGTTATCTCTGGATCTAGGGATAACACCCTAAAAGTGTGGAATCTATCGAGTGGAAACTTGCTGCGCTCTTTGGTAGGGCATACAAAACCAGTGAAATCGGTGGCAGTGACCCGGGATGCTAAATGGGTTATCTCTGGCTCCTCTGATAATACAATCAAGGTATGGGAACTGTTGAGCGGGCGATTGCTTCGTTCTTTGGAAAGTCACATGGGGTCAGTAAACAGTATTGGACTGACAACGGATGGACTAAAAGCCGTCTCGGGGTCAGATGATCATACGATCAAGATTTGGGATCTGGTCAGTGGACAGTTGCTGCGTTCGGTGGATGGGCATACAGATAAAGTGAACGCTTTGATTCTGACGCCTGACGATCAGAAGATCATCTCGGGATCCGATGACAAGACGGTCAAGGTGTGGGATATGATTAGCGGACAATTGCTACACACATTGAAAGGGCACAAGAGTCCAGTGAATGCTTTGGTAGTAACCCAAGATGGAAGGCAGATAGCCTCTGGGTCACCTGGTAGAGAAATATATGTGTGGAATCTATCTGATGGGAGACAAATCCGAAAAATTTTTGGGCCTCTTTTTAATATGACCTCACTGGCACTGACACCGGACGAGAAGCAATTGCTCTCGATTGATGACAACCTTATTTTCTTTTATGATTATGCTAGTGGCAAAGTTTTAAATAATCTTTTCGGTCATTATAATACAATGGTTTTAACACAGGATGGAAAACAGATAATTACTGGGTCAGACGACAAGACGATTAAAGTCTGGGATTTTTCCAGTAAGAAGATGATCCGCATGATGTCAGGTCACACAAACAAAATAACTGATGTTGCAGTGACGTCAGACGGTCACCAAGCCGTATCCGGGTCATTTGATAAAACACTCATGGTTTGGGATCTTGCTCAAGGGGGTGTCATCCATAATTTGACAGGGCATAAGAACTGGATCTATGCCGTGGCTATAACCCCAGATGGAAAGCAAGCCATCTCTGGGTCTGCTGACAAGACCATCAAGGTCTGGGCTTTAACCAATGGGCAATTGCTACACACGTTGGAAGGACATACGGCTTCCATTAGGGCAGTAGCTGTTACACAGGATGGAATGCAGGTTATTTCGGGTTCAGAGGATGGCACCATAAAGATATGGGATCTTGCAAGTGGGAGGCTAAATAGATCCATCGAAGGTCACACCCCCGCGGTGTGGTCGGTTAAGCTAACCTATGATGGGAAACAAATCATCTCGATTGCGTTGGACAATGCAATCAGGGTATGGGACCTGGCTAGCGGTAAACTGCAACATACGCTCGATATACCAAAGGGTTCAGGGTTGAATTTTGTACTGACTCCTGATGAAAAGCAGATTATTACCTCAGGATCAGCTGATCATACGCTTAAGGTGATAGACCTGGAGAGTGGAAGATTGATACGATCACTAGAAGGGCATTCAGGTCCAGTCAGTTCCTTGGCAATAACACAAGACGGGAAACAGGTTATCTCCGGGTCCAATGATAGAACACTTATTGTCTGGGACATGGCTAGTGGGATGCCACTGCACTACCTGATTGGGCATATCCAACGAGTATCAGCTGTCACCTTGACATTTGATGGCCAGAAGGTTGTCTCTGGTTCAGATGATAACACAGTCAAGGTATGGGATATTACCAACGGGCGGCAACTATGCTCGCAGCAAGGACATTCCGGTGCAGTTCATGCATTGGTACTCACCTCCGATGAACGCCATGTAATTTCTGGTTCTGATGACCAGACAATTAAAGTTTGGGAGGTAGAGAATGGTTCACTTCTGCATTCGCTGGAAGCGTATAACGAACCTATCCACGCTATGGCATTAACCAGGGACGGCAAGCATCTCGCTTCCGGCACTAATAAAAGTATTCAAGTATGGGATCTCCTGAGCGGAAGGCGGCAGGAGATATTCAAACAGAACGAAGAGGTCCATGCTTTGGCACTGGCGCTAGATGGTCGAAGGGTTGTTTCTGGAACAGATAATGCCATTAAGGTTTGGGACCTGGATAATAAGCGGTTAATTCGTACAATTGAAGGGCATCCTGGCGCTGTCAGAGGTGTGAAACTAACCCCCGATGGAAAGCAAGTGATTTCCTTTTCATATGCCAATTCTGTCAATGTATGGGACCTGGAAAACGGGCGACTTCTGAAGACAATAGAGGGACATTCGAAATCAATTAATGTTGTAGCTGTGTCACCAGACGGACATCAGATAATTACTGGGTCTGATGACACGACAATTAAAGTATGGGATTTGGAGAGCGGTCAGCTGTTAAGAACTCTGGAAAGTCAACGGAGATTGCTACATTCATTTGAGGGGCACTCTGGGGGTGTTATTTCTATTGCGCTAACCTCGAACGGTCAGCAGGTTGTATCTGGATCCAATGACAAGACCATCAAAGTGTGGAACCTGAAGAACGGGAATTTAATACATACGCTCGAAGGACATATTTTCCCCATTAAGGCGGTAGTAATTACCCCTGACGGTGGGAAAATCATCTCAGTATCAGAGCATACCTTCATAGTTTGGGATTTAACCAACGGGAAACTAATCCAAACCATCGAATTGCATATTTTTGATAATCTTGCCATATCCTCGGACGGGGAGCAAGCTGTAACCGAGTTTAATAAAACCCTCACTGTGTGGGATCTTATACACAAGAGTGAATTGTATACTTTGAAAGGACATACGGGTCGGATCAATGCCGTGTTAATGACCCCTGATGGGAAGCAAGCCATATCTGGGTCTGCTGATAATACCATCAAAGTTTGGGACCTCGTAAATGGTCAGTTGCTATATACACTCGTTGAGGGGCATTTTCTCCCAGTCCGTTCACTAACTCTAACACCGGATGGCAAACAGGCTATCTCTGGATCGGATGATAAGACGATCAAAGTATGGGATATGAAGAGCGGACAAATGTTGAGGACACTTGAGGGACATGCATCGGATGTTAATGCTCTGGTGCAGACACCGGACGGGCGTCAGGTTATCTCTGGGTCTTCTGATAAAACGATTAAAGTGTGGGATATGGAGAACTGGCGACTGTTGAGTACGCTAGAAGGACATGCACTAAATGTCAATACTTTGTTGTATCCACCAAATAAACATCAGGACATCTCCGGGTCATCAGATAATTTAATCAAGGTGTGGGATCTGGAGAATAATCAGCTTCATTATACGCTTCTTGAAGGACATCTCCTCCCAGTCCGTTCTTTGACATTGACGTCAGATGGTAAGCAGGTTGTCTCCGGATCTGATGACAAGACGATCAAAGTGTGGGATATCACCAACCGACAGCTACTACAGACTCTTAAAGGGCATACCGGGTCGGTGTTCAGCATAGCTTTGACTCCCGATAACCGGTGGAGCATCTCAGGGTCTGGTGATAAAACCTTAAAATTATGGGACTTGGAGAGTGGTCAATCAAAAACTCTTTTTGTTAATGATACAGATATTCTAAGCCTATTGGTCTCATCTGATGAACGTTGGCTGGCTTGCGGAGATGGTTTTGGGAGGGTATGGATATTTGAATGGATCCATGATGAACCCAAGAACCGGTTGGCTATTCCCAAGAAAGTCGATGTCCTTAAACCTGATTTGCCAACCCTGGAGAAGCTGGCTTCACAAGCATACGCTGCACACGAGTATGAAAAGTCAATGAAATATTTCGATCTCGTTCTGGCACAAATGCCGGATGACTTTAACCTTCTCTCAAACCGGGTGGCAACATTGATTAAATTGAATCATTACCAGGAAGCTCTGGAGCGTATTGAGCAAATTCTGGCGAGTAAATTAGTAATGGGAGTGAATTTAGGCTTGATCTACATGGGTAAAGGAAATGCTCTCCAGGGACTAAGGCGGTACGATGAAGCAACCGACTGGTATTCAAAGGCCACAGAACTTGCCGGAAGTCACAGTCTAATCTGGTATATGCAGGGACGTAATTTTTATATTTCAAATAAATATGAACAAGCCCTCGTTAGTTTCCGCAAGGCGAGGTCTTTGGCAGATGAGGCGAACACACGCATCCATATCGGCCTATGTCTCAATTGTCTGAAACGATTTGAAGAGGCAGAAAATGAATATAAGAATTTGATTGCTGAGTGCCCGGCGGATGTGACTGTATTTTTCCACCTGGCAGTTGCACAGAAAGCGCTTGGAAAAATCACCTCTGCTCTATTCAACCTGGATTATTTTATAGAGAACGCCACTGGCGAGCACCAATCAATGATGCCTGAGGCTAAACAAATGCTCGAAGAGTTATCTAAATAGATGAGACTTGATAACTTCGCCAGCCGTTATGAAGAACTAACTTGGTTGACCCCTGAAGACTGTCAGGCGTTTTCCGATGCGGACATAAATCTGTGTATTGGTGGAAGTCCGGGTAGTTTTCGCGGTAGGG
>Ga0154777_1081_pt3 | contig 24923 bp, 19 predicted proteins | sample Rifle2008BG16ft_FD_105785 | JGI IMG/M metagenome (GOLD analysis project Ga0154777, IMG submission 105785) | Chloroflexi bacterium RBG_16_47_49 | reverse complement strand
CTGGATGGCTGGAAAAGCGATCAATTCCTCCCCACTGTAAGGATCAATGATTGTGCGTACATCCGGGCGAAGACGGGGCAGATCTGTCCCAAGCCAACCTAAGCCTGGCATGAAACCGACAGATGCCATTTGTGCGCGCAAACCCATGGCAATACTAATTTCGGTCTCTTCGATAATATCAAGTTTTCCGTGATTTGCCAAATCGGTGAACATAGGAGCCAGACCGAAGATTTCCAAACCGAAATAACAAGATCGTACGTGAGAGACCAGCCCTGCTCCAACCAATAAGTCACTTTCATAACCAGCGGTAAATGCCAATAAGGTAAGATCCATAGGCTTGCCGGTCTGCTGGTGCTGTTTAATCAATGCACGCACGAAGGCAACAGGGCGACGGTAAAGGGTCATTCCTCCCAAACCAAGCATGTTACCAGTTTCAACCAATTCAACGGCATTTTCCATGGAAATCTGTTTATTTGCCATGAATTTTCAACCACCATTCTGCCATAATTCAGGCATGCTTTCGCTCAGCGCACGTATGCTTGAGATCGAGCGATCCACTAAAGGCTCAAAGCCATTTTTACCTACCAGTACAGTAAAAAAGCCCATCTGACGCGCAGGGGTCAAGTTCCGCAATGCGTCATCGAAAATTACACAATTCCTGGGATTATCATCCTTAGCGACTGATAACGCCCTTTGATATGCAAGACCATCCGGCTTACAGGCAAAATCAATCGCCCGGATGTCGATAATTCCATCGAAACAATCCGTGATTCCCAGGATCGTCAATACGCGATTGGCATGATTTTTGTCTGAATTAGTGAATATCCAACGTCGTTGTGGCAAACTGGACAATAAGGTGCGCAGACCTGGATCTGGCTGGATATATTTTTCGAGAGGTAAATCATGCACGAAAGCCAGATACTCATCCACGTCTACGTCATGGTGGGCTTGCAATCCACGTAACGTAGAACCATATTTTTCCAGATAGATTTGTCGGAGGCTAATAATCTCAGCTATAGGGAGATCCAACAATCTTCTCATATAAACATTCATTCGATCGCGGATTGCATCCCATAACCCGCTGCTGGCTGGATATAGCGTATCATCCAGATCGAAATATAAACTATTAAAAAGCATGGGGGTTATTATACGAGATATTGGATGAAAAGCATAACCCTTTGTTATATAATATCCTTGTGCCCATCCATTTACTATCCCCACAGGTAGCGTCTCAAATAGCTGCAGGCGAAGTGGTCGAGCGACCAGCCTCGGTGGTTAAAGAACTAGTGGAAAACTCCCTGGATGCTGGAGCAAGGCAAATCACAATCCATATCCAACAAGCGGGTCAGAGGTTGGTAGAAATCTCAGATGATGGTTGTGGTATTCCGGCCGAAGAGCTGGTCTTGTCGGTAGAACGTCATGCCACAAGCAAATTAAACTCAGCGGATGATCTCTTCAGAATTGAGACTTTGGGCTTTCGGGGCGAGGCATTAGCGTCAATTGGTTCGGTAGCACGTCTGACCATCACCTCACGGATTGGCTCATCAACAACCGGTGCACAGCTCCATGTCGAAGGTGGGAAACCTGATCAGATCCTGATTGTTGGTGCTCCGGTTGGTACGATAATCCGTGTGGAGGATTTATTTTTTAATGTTCCCGCTCGCCTGAAATTCTTAAAACATCCCACAACTGAACGTCGCCATATCGATGAGATGGTCACTCGATATGCATTGGCATACCCAAATGTCCGCTTCCAGCTCTACCAGGATGATCGTCCAGCCTTATTGACCAGTGGTAATGGTAACCGGTCAGAAGTCCTTGCAACCTTATATGGGGTGGAGGTTGCAAAACAGATGCTGGACGTCTTGGCTGAGGAGGAGAGCTTATCACTGATAGGTTTTATCAGCCCGATCAGCTTGACGAGATCGAACCGTCGTGAAATTACTTTCTTTGTTAACGGGCGTCCTGTCCAGGATCCGGCATTATCCACGGCATTGATCCAGGCATATCATACCCTTCTGATGGTGGGGAGGTACCCACTGGCCATCCTGTTCCTCCAGTTGCCGGTAGAAACTGTGGATGTGAACGTCCATCCAGCCAAAGCAGAGGTGCGCTTCAAGAATGCTGATTTGATTTTTCGAGGTGTCCAACGGGCTGTAAGAAGGGCGTTATTGGCTCATTCACCAGTTCCCTCTATCGGGGGTAATTTGTATTGGCAACCCACGCCAGGCGTTCAGGGGGCTGGCCGTCAGGTGGACCCTGCCTGGAGTATGTCCACAGATGCCGTAACTAATCCAATCTCTCCCATTTCCACAAATTTGGACGCCAGTATACCCACATCACCCAGGCAAGCCGGCTTAGCCGCGGGTGGCGTTCCATTGTTGCGTTTGATTGGTCAGATAGCCTCTGCCTACCTGGTGGCAGAAGGACCGGATGGCTTGTATTTAATCGATCAACACGCTGCCCACGAGAGGGTATTATTTGAAAACTTTATGGCGCTTTGGCGGGGCTCCGGTCAAAACGAGGTGGATGGCAACCTCGAGCGGATTCCAGCGCAGGTTCTTCTCCGTCCGGTAAGCGTTGATCTATCACCAGCAAGTGCAAGGCTGATTGAAGATCAGCTCCCAGTCCTGAACCGATTGGGATTTCACGTGGAGATATTTGGAAAGGGGAGTTTTTTAGTGCGCGCAATCCCCTCCCTCTTGGTGGGGATGGACCCGACCGCTGCCTTGGGAGTGATCGTTGAGGACTTCGAGGAAGATGAAACTCCACTACAAACCGAATCGGAAGCTCGGGTCATCGCGCGGGTGTGCAAACGAGCTGCAATCAAGGCTGGGCAAGCGCTTTCCCCCGAGGAACAAAGGGCATTATTGAACGACCTTGAAGCTTGCCAGTCTCCACGTACCTGCCCGCATGGTCGTCCGACCATGATCCATCTCTCGGTGGATCTTCTGGAACGACAGTTCGGACGTAAAGGTGCACGGTGATGAAGGTGGCCTGATTGATGCGATCCTTGTGGCTGGAGAACCAAAATCTGAAATTTCGTGTGGATGTGCCGGTTCCCGTCCCTGAGAGGGGTGAAGCACTGATCCGCGTGCTTTTAGCTGGAGTGTGCAGCACGGATCTCGAATTGGTGCGTGGTTATTACCCATTTTCCGGTGTACCTGGGCACGAGTTTGTTGGGGAGGTGGTGAATTCTCCTGACGACCCAACCTGGATTGGCAAGCGTGTGGTGGGTGAGATCAACATTGCCTGCGGGCAGTGTGAAATGTGCCAAGAAGGCCTTAACCGGCACTGTGAACATCGGAAAACATTGGGCATTCATGCCTGGAATGGCTCATTTTCAGAATACCTGGTTTTACCGCTGACGAACTTACGCGCTGTACCTGAGCATATTCCCAATGAGATAGCGGTTTTCACTGAACCGCTGGCTGCTGCCCATGAGATCCTGGAACAGACCACTATGCAGCCAGCTGATCGCGTGTTGATTATTGGAGCAGGCAGATTGGGGCAACTGGTGGCCGCGGTTATTCAGTTTACAGGTTGCCAGCTGGATGTCGTTGCCCGTCACCAAAAACTGCGTATGTTACTGGAAAAACAAAACATTCATGTGATTTCTGAGTCGAGTTTAGGTTCGCGAAAGTATGATGTCGTCATTGAAGCGACTGGCTCGGTAGAAGGATTCGTCCTGGCATGTAAATCCGTCCGTCCGCGTGGCAGGATTGTATTGAAAAGCACTTACCAAGGGAATACCGAGGTAAATTTTTCGGGGATCGTTGTGGATGAAGTTACTCTGATTGGCTCCCGTTGCGGTTCCTTTGAACCAGCTCTGGGATTGCTGGCTGAGGGTAAGGTGGATCCACGGCCACTCATTGAGGCAACCTATCCCCTGGACCATGGTGTCAGCGCCTTCGGGTATGCTGCCAGACCAGCTGTATTAAAAGTACTTATTCAACCAACTTTGCCTTAATACTCTGATTGATTGGAAGCTGAACGGTAAAGGTTGATCCTTGACCGACCGTACTGGAGACTTCAATTTTCCCATTGTGGGCTTCTACAATTTGCTTGCAGATCGATAATCCCAAGCCGGTTCCGAGGATTTTTCTATCCGTGTCGGGTCCACGGTAAAATCTCTCGAATAGCAGGGGAAGATGCTCCGGGCGAATACCAAGACCATTATCCTGAATGCTAAACGAGATATCTGTTGGTGAGATGTTGGCAATAAAATGGATCTTTCCTCCCAGGCGGTTGTATTTAATAGCGTTATTCAATAAATTTAGAATGACCTGCTTTATCTTATCCTTATCAGCAGTAATATAGAGAGGCTCAGCGGGCACGGACAGAGATATTGTCAAACCTTTGCTATCCAGCTGAATCTGGATAATTTCTATACTTTCCTTGATTAACTGGGTTAGATCAAACCTGGTGAGCTCAAATTTCGCTCTACCTGATTTCAAGCGAGCATATTCCAGAAAAGAAGTCGTCAACTCTGAAAGTCGGTTGAATTCAGTATGAATCAGCTGAGAGATTTGCTCACGCCTCTCATTGGATATATCAGATCGCTGGAGCAAATAAAGCGCGGTGTTAAGGGCGGCTAGGGGCGTTCGTAATTCATGCACAAGCTCGGTCACCAGATCTGATTGGATGAATCGATGTGAGTTATCAATGCAAATTGCGGCTTGATGTGCAAAAGCAGCAAGGATCTCTCGATCAAGAGGAGAAAATTCCCCAACCCGCTTGTTGATTACTTCGAGAACCCCAATCTGCTTGCCTTTGCTGATCATCGGTACGATGAGTATCGATTTAATCTCGATATCTGGTAGTTGGATAAATTCCCCACGGCTCTGGTCATAATACCTGGTGTCAATGATCATGACTGGCTGCTTATTCGAATAAACCCAACCTTCTATGCTGCAGTTGATTGGGATTGACAGGCCGTGAAGTTGTAGTCCATCTTTACTGGTGCCAGTTGAGATATCCAACATTTCGTTGCGTGGATCAGGGAATAGTATCCAGGCTGAGCCAGCATCACTCAACCTGGTCGCTGCGTCAACGCTATAATCCAGGAGCAGGTCTTTGGTCAGCATCGCTGCCAGTTCCTGCAATGCATTCACCAATTGCTTGTAGCGCTCGATATCTGTGGGTTGCGATTTCTTAAGCATTCAGGACCTCATCTGATATCTGAGGTAATATTTCAGCAACATCTGCTCTGATAATTATTTCTGCACGAACATCAATAAATGTATCCGTTTTATTGATGATGATCACCGAGGCGTTATTTTCCAGCGCTAAGATGGGTAATTTAGCTGACGGCAGCACCTCCAAGGATGTTCCGGCAACAAGCATTAAATCACAATTCCGACTGGCTTCTTCGGCCTTGATCCAAGTCTTTACCGGCAATTGCTCTTCATAGAGGATGATGTCAGGTTTTAAAATCCCACCACAAATCTGGCAGCGCGGGACAGTGCAATGAATAATATATTCTTGAATAATTCCTTCAGAAGGTGCTTGTCTGAAACATTTAATGCAGGTTAAGGAATTCAATGTCCCGTGCACTTCCAATACATTTCTAGCCCCCGCCCTGGTATGTAAACCATCGATATTTTGGGTGATAACCGTGGCGATATAACCATTGGCTTGCAGCTGTGCCAGTGCAAAATGAGCGGGATTGGGTTGAGCGGAAAACATGTGAACAGCGAGGGGATGGAGAAATTTGTAGAAAAGCTCTGGGTCATAACGGAAAGCGGTCAATGAAGCCACTTCCATGGGAAGATACCGGGTCCATAAACCGATTCCCGGGCTTCGGAAATCCGGTATGCCGGATGGGGTCGATATTCCAGCACCTGTCAACACCACACAGGAGTGTGATTTTTTAATTAGCTCAGCAGCACGGTGAATGGTCTCAATGATTTCGTGAGGAATACTGGTCATTCTTTGACACGGACACGTTTGGCTATATTATCAGCTAGCTTGGCAAATTGCTGAGAGGTGAGATTGTCCGGATGTTGGATCACGAGGGGAACATTCGCTTTAGAGCACTGATAGGTAAGCTCAGGTGCGGCGGTAAAAACAATACTGATTGGATGCCGATATTCCATCTGGACTTGTGCTAAGGAATATTGCATTTCGGTTCTTTGGCGATTGTATAAGACCGTGTTTATCCTACCTTCACCAAACCCCTTTTTTGCTAACTCCTCAACCAACATTAGGGTGCGCACGATTGTGTTGGGTACGGGCTCCAACAGGACAATAACTTCATCACAATAAGTCAGGATCCTATCTGTGATTGGGGAGATACCTGGACCTAAATCAATAACAACGTGGGCAGCCATATAGGCTAAATATCTGGCAATCGCTTCAAAATGGTCAACCGCGTTGATATATTTTGCAGAGGCAGGATCGTAAGAGGATAATAGCAACCTGACACCTGATTTATGTAAGAATAACTCACCGTCAATCACAGCCTGGCTGATGTTTTCAGGTGGTTCCTGCAGTAAATGTGAGATGCCCTCAGGATTCAGGTACCCCAAATCTAATGCCATGGTCCCTTCTCCAGGCCGAAATTCTGCAATGATCACATCCTTTTTACTGCGCCCCTGCAAGCTTATCCCTAAATTTAGGGTTAACGTTGAGACACCTAAACCACCTTTCACTGCCATAATACCGGTCACGTAGCCCCGTCGCCTTGATTGGTCTGGTGGAGGGATGGGTGCCGTTGGTTTTTTACCACGGGCAAGTACAGCCTTAACATGGGCAAAAAGTTCGCGAGGCTGGGTTGGTTTGGTGAGGTAATCATCCGCCCCAGCCTCAAAGCCTGCAACTTTATCATCAACCTGGGTCTTTGCCGTGAACATGATAATGGGTATGCCACTGGTAGTTGGATCAGACCGCAGCTTTCGGGCAACTTCATAACCATCCATATCTGGCATCATAATATCAAGCAGGACCATATCAGGCTTGTCGCCTTGAGTAATGGCAATCGCCTGAATGCCACTACTGGCAGCAACGATCCTGTACCCCTGGTGTTGGAGCATCAGGCCGACCAGGCGCAATGTATCTAAATCATCATCAACGATAAGGATTTTTTCACCCATGTTACTTACTCCTTAGAGATTGAGCAATTCCTCACTAATGATACATAAAAAATGCCAAAAAGGCAATCGAAAATCAGTGCTTGTTCATTATACGCTATAATTCTTTGTAAGATGCTTGACAGAATTGCAAATATATTACAACGCGAATGTAAATTACTGCCTGAAAATCTTATGCTGGTGGGTGTTTCAGGCGGACCAGATAGCCTATGTCTGATGCATGCCTTACATTATCTTGGCTACCCCATCCTGGCCATGCATGTGAATCATCAATTACGGCCGGAAGCTGAAGCTGAAGCGCAGGTGGTTAAGCAATTTTCGGATAATCTCGGGGTTGGTTTTATTGCCACCCAGGTGGATGTGTTGATGCATGCTCAGGAAAATACAACTTCTATTGAAGAAGCTGCACGAACTCTGCGATATCGCTCACTTTTCGAGCAAGCGAAAAAATACGGTGCTAATGCTGTCGTAGTGGGTCACAATGCTGATGACCAGGTTGAAACGATCCTAATGCATTTGTTACGTGGTTCGGGTTTGGCTGGTTTAAGGGGGATGGAATACCGGACAGTGCCCAACCCATGGAGTGAGGACATTCCGCTACTGCGACCTCTCCTAACCATCTGGCGATCCGAGATCCAGGATTATATTGAAGAGCATGAGTTCGAACCAATCTTGGATAGTAGTAACCTTGATATTTCCTATTTTCGCAACCGGATCAGACATGAATTACTACCCATCCTTGAAAGTTATAATCCTGATATCCGTGAGGTATTACTCCGGATGGGACAGAGCCTGAAAGATGATTATTCATTCTTACAACTATTAACTGACAAAGCCTGGGAATCTGCTCTGATAAAGCAAGGTAGTGGCTACCTGGCGTTTAATAAAGCTGTATTATTGGAATTACCCCTCTCCGTTCAACGTTATCTTTTACGCAGAGCAATAGCCTATCATCTTCCCGGATTGCGTGATGTCGGTTTCGATTGTATCGAACGGGGATTGGGATTGCTAGCCGGAGATAAACAGAACTCTCAAACTGACTTAATTGCAGGTTTACGCTTGATCGATGAAGGTGAGCAATTTCGGCTGGCTACAAGGCAGGCAGACTGGATTGGGGAGGACTTTCCAGCGATTATGCCGGGTGAGCTTATGAAAATAATGCCCCCAGCTACTCAATTATTGAAAAATGGCTGGCAGGTGGAGGTCACAGAAATCCGCATCCCAGAAGTGGGCAATCATCATTGGGATGTCAATTTAGATCCCTTCCAGGCATGGCTGGATGTTAATGGGCTTGATCTTCCATTGACCATTCGGGCTCGAAAACCCGGTGACCAAATTAAACCCCTTGGCTTGAATGGTCATTCGATGAAAATCTCTGACCTGATGATCAATTTAAGACTGCCAAGACAGGCACGAGCCACCTGGCCACTCGTCTGTTCAGGGGATCAGGTTGTTTGGGTGCCGGGTTACCGGTTAAGTCACCTGGTTCGTCTCCGGCCTGATACAGCTTCAGCCATTCACCTGTTGCTCAGCCGGAACCGAGCCACCTAACTTTTGCAACTTCAGTTTTACCTCCCGCCATTGAATCTTGGATAAGCCCATTTTTTGGCGAACCTTATTTGCTTCCATACCTGAGGTAAGGTCATTCAGAGCACAGGTCCAACGACACATTTCAAATGAAAGATGTTTCGATAATCCTGCTTCTTCGCCGAGATCTTCAAGCAGGTATTCCAATCGCCGTTGTGACCAAGGGAACAATTGGTCTCCTAGCAGATATTGTTGTTTATATTCGTTATATGCGTTTACCCATTCTTCAGAAACTGCGATTTTACGTTCTTTATAGCGGTGCTGTGGGCTGGCATAGCGTACAAAAAGAAGCGGGCCATTGGGTGCCTCCAGATCGATGTGGTTGGGGCTGAGTGCCAGACATTCATTCTTTTTGATGCCTGTCTCCAACAGCAAAGCGAGCAGTGCGTAATAGCGCGCATCGGGCTGTAATGCCTGCCGGTACTTGTTTGCTACATCCAGCACTGATTGAGTTTCTTCCGGGGAAAGTACCTGAGGTAGCGGGCTGATCACAGAATGCTGTAGGACTTTTTCTCCTGGATCAACCAGGATCACCCCATATTTAACCAGCCAGCGAAAAAATGCTTTGATGGAAGTAATCCGCCTGGCAAGTGTTTTTGGGCTGCAGGGAACTCCGCGCGATTTCTGCATCCATTCGAGGAAGTTATTTAGTTCATTGGTGGTGATGGCACCCAGAGGGCGATCAGGTGGCAGATAGTTAGCCAGTAAGAGCACATCAGCGGTGAAAGCTTTAACCGTGTGTGGGGATTTTCCCTGATCACTCAGGAAAATTCGCCAGGAGTTTATGGCAGGTATAAGCGAAGTGTGTGTGTGTATATGAGAAGGAATTTTGTTCTCTGGTGACATGAGCCCTCCAAATTAGACTGCGCATAGATTATTCGTATAGCCGTTAGAAACCAGTTTAGCGCATAATTGCGGGTTTGTCAACCAGTACGAGCATGATTATTTTGTTATTAAACCAGGATACCTCGCGTTTTTAATGTCGCAATATGGATTATCCCGCCAGACCCAATTCGTCAGCGATAGAGCGCATAGCCATGATTACATTACCCACGTGCTCCCAAAGTTCGATAACGAACTCCTGGGCAGCTTTTGCTATCTCATCCCGGTTGGCTCCAGCTGCAAAAGTTCTGTCTTTCCACTTCTTCTTTACCGAGCTCGCTTCAAGGTCTGCTAATGAACGGGAGGGGCGCACCAGGGCAACCGCAGTGATCAAGCCGGTAATCTCATCGCAAGCGTACAAGGCTTTCTCCATCCGCGTCTGCCTGGGAATTCCAGTTTGGTCTGCATGACTGAGTATTGCCACCACGATTTCCTCTGGAACACCTCTTTCCCGCAGAATGGGAGCACCTGACAATGGGTGCTGTTCCAAAGTGGGATGTATTTCCCAATCGAAGTCGTGCAAGATACCCGTAATGCCCCATAAGTCTTGGTCTTCCTCGAATTTGGCAGCATAGAAGCGCATAGCTGCTTCCACTGCCAGCATATGCCGGATAAGGTTTTCATTCTTCACATAATTATGAACTATCATTAATGCTTCATTACGTTCCATCCTGGCTCCTTCGCGTAAAAAACACATAAAATAAAAAGATGATTGATCATATCATTGGTTGGCATTCGGAAATATGGGTTCAGGCTGACCGAGCACTGGTTGTGGTTGCAAGAGGTGCACATCTAAAAATGCAGCCAATATAGCCGGAAACTCGCGCAGGTTCCAATAAATTTTGGAAACCGACCGGTAATCACGCTTATCTGAAGTCACACCGATTGCTTTCAACCCCAATGCATTGCAGGTATATAATGCGCGGGGCATATGAAAACTTTGCGTGACCAAGATCCCTTGCTGGATGCCAAAAATGGCATAGGCGCGATAACAGGTATCGTAGGTCCGCCTGCCGGCATAATCCAATATGATGGCAGTGTCGGGGACTCCCAGGCTTAACGCATACTCCCGCATTGCACCGGGTTCGTTGTAATCTTCAAAGCGGTTATCGCCACTCATAAGGATTTTCTGCACTTTGGCTGAAAAGAATAAATTTGCAGCAGTCTCGATCCGATCACGTAATACACTGGTGGGTGTACCATCGCGCCAGAGACCAGCCCCGAATACGATCGCCACTGGCAGCGATGGAGCGTTTTCCACGGAAAATACCCGTGGAAGTGTATACAAAGCGGTGATCAAGCGCGGCAGTAATAAGACAGCCAACCCTAAACTGATGGTAATCTTGATAAGTTTGACGATAACTTTGAAAGCCTGATTCAACACGCGCCTATTCTACCATGAACAAAATTTTGATAAATTTTTGAGGTTCTGGTATTCGAATAACGGTAGTTTCCTCTTCCATATAGTCTTCCAAGGGATTAGAATCCTTAAACCATGAACAATGTTGAAGAAGCCTACAAGAAGGCGCTGGATTACCTCTACAGTTTTGTGGATTTCAGCCTGCAAAAGGTAATCACCTACTCTCCTGCAAGGTTTAAATTGGAGCGAATGCAGGCATTGGTTGAAGCATTAGGAAATCCACAACAAAAATATCCCATCATTCACGTGGCAGGTACCAAGGGGAAGGGATCAGTTTCCGTATTATGCTCCAGTGCTTTGCGAGCAGCTGGGTACAAAGTTGGGTTATATACATCCCCTCATCTGGATGATTACGCTGAGCGGATACAAATTGATGGTGAGTTTATCTCCCGTGCTGAGCTGGTTGAATTGGTCGAAGAGGTTAAACCTTTTGTCACCCCCATCCCGGAGCTGACTACGTTCGAGATAACCACTGCCCTGGCATTCATGTATTTTGCCAAACACAAAGTGACCGCCGCTGTAATCGAGGTTGGGCTAGGTGGGCGTCTTGATGCAACCAACGTGGTGGTGCCTGAAGTGAGTGTGATCACCTCGATCTCCTATGATCACACCTATCTATTGGGGAATACGCTCACGGAGATCGCCGGCGAAAAGGCGGGCATTATCAAATCCGGGATACCTGTGGTTGTGTCACCACAGGAAGAAGAAGCCAGAGTGGTAATTGAAAAGGTAGCTCATGAACGCTCTTCAACTTTGGTGCAGGTGGGGCAGGATTATTTATTCGAAGAAATCTCTCATTCTCTAGAAGGGCAAACACTAAAGGCATGGTCAACGGAAAGTAAAGGAAATATCCCTATTGAATTATCCATTCCATTGCTTGGACATCACCAGGTGGTAAATGCTGTAACTGCCTTCGCAGCCTTGGAAATTTTCAACCAAAAGGGATTCAAAAACGGCCTGGATGAAATCAAAGACGGATTTGCGAATGCGTTTTGGCCAGGACGGTTCGAAATCATTAAGAAATCACCCCCAGTGATCCTCGATTGTGCTCATAACCGGGATTCGGCATTAAAATTGCGCCTTACTTTGGAGCAGTATTTTCCAGGCAAGTCAGTCGTGTTGATTTTTGGAGCTTCAGAAGACAAGGATATTCAAGGAATGTTTCTTGAGCTGATGCCGGTGGTTACGGAGTTGCTGGTAGTTAAGTCATTTCACCCGCGTGCCATTGAACCAGGCAAATTGGTGGAAATGGTGGGAGCCTATGGAAAACCGGTTCAAATCGTCGACCAAATCCCTGCAGCCTTGGATAGAGCCATCCAGCTGGCCGGAGAAGATTTTGTCGTGGTTGTTACCGGGAGTATATTTGTGGTTGCAGAAGCACGTAAATACTGGGAGAAAAAAGCGATTATCAGGAGATATTGATGAAAGAAAGTGATTGGTATTATCACGATGATGACGATGATTTTGGTGAAGCAGTCCATCGCCGCACGGAAGAATTGTACAAGGTACCGGAGGCTTCAACCGATCCGGATGGATTGATCGAGTGTCCGGTTTTACCATTGCGTGACTTGGTGATATTTCCGCATATGGTAGCTCCGGTTTTTGTCGGGCGGGAGGCCTCCTTACTTGCTATTGAGGAAGCGCAGATGGATAACCGGACCATGATCGCGCTCTCGCAGCGCGATTCAGCCATTGATAATCCCCGCGTGACCGACTTTTTATCCATCGGAGTGGAAGTGGCAGTGGGACGGCTGGTGAGCATGCCGGATGGTTCTAGCTCAGCCCTCGCTCAGGGACGGCGCAGGCTGGAGGTGGTCGAGTTCACCCAACGTGAGCCATTTATGGTTGCCAGAGCACGTCCTTTATCTGAGACCGCCCGCCTGGACCGCGAGATTGATGCGACCATGCGCACAGCCTTGGAGTTATTTCAAAAGTGCGTCCAGCTTAATCGCAGCTTACCAGATGAAGCTTATTTATATGCGCTTAACATCGAAGAACCTGGTTGGCTGGCAGATATGATTGTGACCACCGTGGCGCCACCGATGGAAACACGCTTAAAGCTCTTGCAGGTGCTTAACCCATCTGAACGGCTGAAGGAAGTGCTTGCATTGCTCGCTCAGGAGGTGGATGTGCTCGAGCTGGAAGACCAGATCCATACCCGCGCACAAAGCGAAGTGGATCGCTCACAGCGTGAGTTTTATTTGCGTGAGCAATTACGCATTATCCAGACTGAGCTTGGAGAATCGGATCCCTGGTTGCGGGAGATTTCAGACTTACGCAAACAAGTGGAAGGCATCAGCCTGCCCGAAGAAGTCATGCTGCGTGCCTTGAAGGAAATTGACAGGTTGAACCAGATGCCACCCATGTCTCCGGAAGTGGGCATCATTCGCACCTATATCGATTGGATCCTGGACTTACCATGGACGAATACCACCGAAGATAATTTAAATGTGCCTCATGCAGCCGAGACTCTGGAGAAATACCATTATGGATTGCCACGTGCCAAGGACCGCATCCTTGAATACATCGCAGTCAGAAGCCTAAAACCTAAACGTACCAAACAGCCCATCCTGTGTTTTGTTGGACCACCTGGTACAGGAAAAACATCCCTTGGACGATCAATCGCGGATGCGTTAGGTCGCAAATTCGTGCGCCTGTCATTGGGTGGTGTCAGAGATGAAGCTGAGATCCGTGGGCATCGACGCACCTATATCGGCGCTTTACCTGGCAGGATATTGCAAACCATGCGCCGGGCGGGTACGATCAATCCTCTCTTCATGTTGGATGAGGTGGATAAACTGGGTCAGGATTTTCGCGGTGATCCCTCGTCTGCCCTGCTGGAAGTCCTTGACCCGGAACAGAACCATGCTTTTTCGGACCATTACCTTGAATTAGCTTATGATTTGTCCAAGGTAATGTTCATTACTACTGCCAACTATACCGGACCAATCCCATCTGCTCTGCTCGATCGTATGGAGGTGATTGAATTTCCTGGCTATATCGAGGAGGAGAAACTTGAGATTGCCCGTCGATTTTTACTCCCACGCCAGCTGGAAGAAGCCGGTCTGGATGAGGACAAATTGAGGTTCCAGGATCAGGCACTCAAACGCATCATCCGGGAATACACCTATGAAGCGGGTGTCCGCAATTTCGAGCGCGAGATCGGGATGGTATGCAGGAAGATTGCACGCATTAAAGCTGAAGGTAAATCTCATCCCACTCGCGTCACCCCGACAGCGATGGAGAGATTCCTCGGACCACCGCAATTCTTCAACCTGGAAGCTGAGCGCAAAGACGAAGTGGGGGTTGCTACTGCAATTGCCTGGACAGAAAATGGTGGTGAAATTATGCCCGTTGAAGTCCTATTGATGGACGGGAAGGGAAATATGCAAATCACCGGGCAAATCGGTAACGTGATGCAAGAATCAGCTCAGGCAGCCCTCTCATATTTAAAATCGCGCTCGAGCCAATTTGGGATTGATCCGGAAGTATATGAAAATTTGGATATCCATATCCATATCCCCGAAGGTGCGATTCCAAAAGATGGCCCCAGCGCTGGAATCACCATCTGCACCGCATTGATATCCGCCTACACTGGGCGTGAGGTAAGGAAGGATGTGGGGATGACAGGAGAGATAACCCTGAGAGGACACGTCCTACCTGTGGGTGGGATTCGTGAGAAAGTCCTCTCAGCCCATCGTTCCGGTCTCAAGACTGTAATCCTGCCGAAACGGAATGCCAAGGACCTGATCGATGTTCCCAAGCGGGCAAGGAGTGAATTGCAGCTGGTTTTAGTAGACCATATTGATCAAGTTCTCGAGGTGGCATTAAGACCTCCAAAGTCGGATACAAGCCATCAAAAACGCGTTGTAAGGAAATCTAAAACTAACTCTGAAAAGGTTGTCGTGGAGGCTTCCCTGAATCCAGACACGGATAAATCTTAACTGCGGATGACCCACATAACGAGGCAATAATATTCATATATCTGATGAATCCTCAATTTTCACCCATGGCAGGTAGATCAAAGATTTTGGTTGGATAATGTTGCATGAATCTAGATCTGCCTGACCTTTCGTCTGAAGTATTGGCGTCGATCTCTAGGGGAATGAACCTCACTCTGCAATGGTTTCCGGAGGATGTGCCGCTCTCTGTGCTGGCAGCTACATTGGTCGGGATGGCAAATACTGATGGAGGTACCGTCGTGTTGGGGGTATCACCCCGAGTGGGCGAGCTTGTGGGAGTAGTCTATCCACAATCTGCATTAAAAAAGATTTTCCAGGCAGCGATATTATCAGAACCAACTTTGGTGTTGCCAATGGCACGCCAAATTACGACAAAGAAACCGGGGACGCTGAAACCTGTAAATCTTATTCTCATTAGTGTTCCTGCCGGTCTACCCCAAGTATATTGCCTGGAAGGCAGATATTTCGGAAGAGAGGGATCACACACCAGCCCGTTACCTACCCGGCGATTGTATAAATTGCTCCAAGAGCGTGGTTCTGAACAATTTGAATCAAGGGTTATGCCCGATGCATGTTTACACGACCTGGATTCTGACCAAGTGATGGCTTATGCCCACTCAGTAGGGAATGTTCCCCAAAATGATTTGGCTAAATCATATGATTTTCTGGTGAAACGCGGCTGTTTGAAGCATTTCGGAGGTGAATTGCAACTCACAAATGCCGCGTTGTTGCTATTTGGATTGTGTCCCCAACAATGGCTTCCAAACGCGACCATCCTGTCAGGACGTTTTCCGGGTGTGTCAATGACAGACACATATATTAAACGCGATATCAGTGGCAATTTACCAGAGCAGCTGAGACAGGTTGAGGAATTTATCCGGGCGAACCTGAAAACCGTCGTGCGTTTGGTGGGATTGAAACACCAGGAAAGTCTCGAGTATCCCTTCGAGGCTGTGAGAGAGCTGATGGTGAATGCAGTCGCACACCGTGATTACAGCCTTCAAGGAGATAACATCCACTTGAATATCTACTCCGATCGTTTGGTGGTGGCATCTCCTGGCACTCTGCCCGGTCCGGTCACATTACAAAACTTACTTAACGCACGCTTTGCTCGCAATGCCATCATTTCGCAGGTATTATCTGATCTCGGGTATGTGGAGCGTCTTGGATATGGACTGGATCGCGTGGTGAATGTGACTCGAATTGAAGGATTACCTCCACCTCAATTTGAAGAAGCTTCCGGGACTTTCCGGGTAACTTTATTCAACAATTTACTGGACGATGGAATTAATCGTAAGTTGATAGATCTTTCAATCTACTCACACCTGGATTTAAACATACGCCAACAATTGGCATTAACTCAGCTAGTAAAGCACCAGCGCATTTCGAGTCATGAATACCAGTTGCTTTGTCCCGACGTGCATGCGGAGACGTTACGCCGTGATCTGGCAGACCTGGTGACCAGAGGAATTGTGATCAAGGTGGGGGATAAAAAAGCGACTTATTACATCCTCAAAAAAGTGTGACCTCAGGCGGTGTTATCATTCGTTATTTATTCGATCACGCAGTTTTGGAACCTGTTCAACGATTACTTTAGGATCACTGCGCCATTCGAATTCAGCCCCGACTCCGCCATATTCAAATGCCAATAGCCATGGTGTACTCCACTCTCCTGAGCGGATTTGTGCCAGCGCCCAATCCAACCAGCTCCAATCACCGTCTAAAATGGAGAGGTGGTCCACAAATTGCCCATTGATAGGATGGATCCCCGCATAGTGCATTTCCCTAACCTTATGAACAGGCAAGCGGGAAAAATATTCGTAAGGCTCCATACCAATATGTGTCGCGGCAATGATTGCATGGGGGATATCCAGCAGCATGCCACATCCAGTTTCTGCGACAATACGCCTGATTAAATCTGGTTCGACACACAAGCGCAGGGTATTACCTGCTTGTCCGCGATAGGGTGAATTCTCAACAACGATTCGATCTGCACCATAACGATTAACCAACACCATCACATCAGCAAGCATTATTTTCAACACGTGATCTATGTCAGATTTTCGGGCAGTTTCCACTTGAAGCCATGGGAAGTTTTTCTGCCTGGCGTCCAAATGAAGATTGATATAAGGTGTACTCGTTAATTGTGCCAGTTGCTCCACCTTATTCCAACCTACACGACCAAGTCCACCGTTCCCTGCTTCCATTGTGAAATGAACCGCCACTGGCCTTAGAGGTTTCGCTTCATCGACCATCCAGTCCCAATCTGGCGTTTTAAAAAAGTCTACCTCGATCTGTCCAGACTGTACCAGTCGTGCAGCTGGGGGTGAGTAATTGATTGCCAGGTGCATGGATCAAGGACACTCGTTTGCAACATGCTCGTCGAATGTTTCTGCAAACAAATGACGTCCCGAGCCATCGCAAGCTGAGCGGAAATAGTAGTAGGGAGTTTGGGCTGGAAATGCGACTGCTTGGAACGCTGCCAGCCCCGGGTTGGAAATCGGACCAGGCGGTAAACCACTATATAGATAGGTATTATATGGCGAATTCACCTGCAAGTCTTGTAGCGTGAGTGGGTTGGTCCACCAGGTCCCTTGATCTTGGTTAAACCCCAATGCATATTGGACTGTCGGATCAGAGGCCAAAACGCTACCGGAATTTAACCTGTTGTAGAATACGGAGGCGATTAACGGCATCTCATCATCCTGCACAGCTTCACGCTGGACGATGGATGCCAAAGTGGTCGCCTGGCAGAGATCCAATCCTTGAGTGGTAAAGCCATTTCGTAATTCATTCGTGACCTGGACTTCGAAATTCATCATTACTTGTGGAAGTAAGTCGTCCATTGTCGTTTCACGTGGCAGGGTGTAACTACCCGGGAAAAGGTAACCTTCCAACGAATTTCCAGCCAGGCAGGTGGAAAAACTGTACCCATCGAAGTGGGTCTGTACCACTTGAAGAAATTCTTCAGCTGGAATTGTCAATCCCGAGCTGGAAAGAGAATTGGCAATCTCTTCAACCCGCCACCCAGGTAAGATGATTAAGGTGACATTCGGCGAAACAGATGATTGCATTGCGTGTGTAATCTCAACAGCAGACATTGCCGGGCTGAGAAGGTATTCACCCGCTTGCAAACTGGTATCGAAACCAGTATATTGAAGGTAACTACGGAACACGCCTGGATTGGAGATAAGTCCAGCCTCCCATAGCTTCCCAATGATGGATGGCACGGATTCTCCCTGGTTGACCGTGAGGTTGATATCAAGACCGCCCGGATTGGTCGGCTGTAAAAGGTCATCGGATTGAAGCAGGAGCAATGTAGAAAGATACAAGCGCTGGATGGAGTTTAATTGGTTGGAGGCAGGACCAAAGAGTTGCTCGGCTTGGGAGGTAACGAGTCGCGGGAATGCGATTCCCGAGACGACCAGCAAGCAAACAAAAATTATCAGAAGGAGCAGGCAGGTTACAGAACGCGAGGGCGTGTGGATGTGTGTCATCTCATAAATTTGAGTTGGCGTCCAAATAAGATTGCAGGATAACAGTGGCTGCCATCTCATCCAAATGACCGTGGCGTTTTTTACGTCTGGTACCCATCTCAATCCGTGCTTGACGAGCTTCCTGGGTGCTGAAGCTTTCATCCCACATAGTCACTGGTAGGATACATTGCTGCTGGAGAGCTTCAGCCAATCGGTCAGCCCGCCGGCTCTGGGGCGTGGGTCTGCCTTCCTCATCCATTGATTTACCAATCACGATCATCCCTGTCTCGTATTGATTAGCAAGATCGGCAATTGCTGAGGCATCCAATGGACGGGAAATGTGTTGCAATACTGTCAGAGGGGTTGCAATGGTACCCGTTGGATCGCTAATGGCAATACCGATATGCTTTTCGCCGGGATCGATGGCTAAGATTCGCATCAGGTTTCTGGCTGGATGACCTGGATACGCATGGGCAGGTAAGGTAACCGAGGCCACCAATGAGGGGTTAGCGTAATTTGAGCCTGCTCTTCGAGGGGAAGGGAGTTTTGTAGTAGCTCAATGGCTTGTGGGACGGATAATCCCATAACCAGGTCAATCACCTGGTTGGCAGGGATATCATTTTGAACTATGCGTTCTAACTGCAGAGTCCAATGGGCATTGCCATCTTCACTGAGCCTGGGTTCGGTCAGGCGTGTGAGGACTAATGTGCTTGGAACAGGAACATAACCTGAGATGGTATTCGCATCCAGGATGGTCGTTACCATACTGCGTAACACTTCTGCGGATATCACCTGGGATTGAAATTGGAGACGCAATGAGATACTAAGCTGTCTGCCTGGTTCTCCGACCGCAGGAGAGTTGGTTTCTTCAATAATCTCCTGGATTTTCAAGGTGGGACGGATCAGTGTGTCTTCACTCGGGATTAAGGATTGCAGCTCAGACAATGCCACCTGCTCTAATTTATCGACCAGACGCTCATGTATAGACGTGAGATCCTGGATTGTCGGCGATGGCACGCTGGCGTCGGTTCCTCCGTGCGTGGCATATGGATTGGTAACAGTCAAATCCAATCCTAGTTCACTCTCAATAGCCACGAGACTATCTTCGGGTAGGTTTCCTGAAGTCCCGGTTACTATCGCCTGGGCGTTTAGGATAACTGATTTCCTGGGATCAACCACTATCCCGTTCGTCGACGAAATCATAAAACGTATCACATCCGTACCCAATGTAGATACGATCATCCCGGTTGGGATCGTGACTTTGTGGTCAGAAATGTTCGTAAAACGGAGCCCACCATATGCTACTTGGTCTGGAATCATCACCGAACCCGAAACCTGGATAGTTTCGCTACCTTCGACAATCACCTCTTGGCTGTAGGTTGGAAGACTACCGAGGGAGAGGTTGGCCACTTTCAACGATGGATCTGCAGATATTGATAAAATCATGGATTGGGTCTTCCACTGAGGTGCGAGCATAATTGTTGCGCTCGGGAGAATGAAAATCCCTAAAGCAATTAACGCCAACACACTGATCCCGAAACATATGATCCGCGTGGCAGGGTGCCCAAGCCACTCAGGAACATGAGTGTGGATAGTTGTACGTATAGCTTCCAGGTTGGGGTGGTTATTCACATGACGAAGGTCGATATTTCTACGCATCCCCACTCGCCAATGAATCTCCTGAGCTCGCAGAGGGTTATCAAATACCGGGATGCCAATCTGGTGAGCGATAAAACGAATTTCTGATTCTCGCGTGACAATTGCTAGCTGAGCTCCCAGTCTGTTTGCATGACGCTTCAGCAGGTTAAGCTCAAGTCGCCGGTTAAGGATGTGCCCGCCTTTTGGCCATACCAGCAGGATACGCCCGGTTTGGCTCCAGTTCATCTTATCGCGAACTGAGATGGTATCGTCGTTCTTAGTGAGCTGGATTATTTGGGTTTTCACACCAGTCAGTAACTTACCCGGCCTGACGAGCTAGTCAATCCTCATGCCTTGGCATAGCATGCTTGATTAGTTAGTTTCGTGGGAAATAGTCGTCTCTCATATTTCCTGTCAAACATTCATCACCTTGTCTATAAGACCAGGATCATGCATGGTAGTGCTGCTTCACCCAGGCTTCCACCCCTTCCAATGCGATATTCAGTTTGGAGGCATCTTTTCCGCCTGCCTGGGCAAGGGTGGGTTTGCCACCTCCTCCGCCTCCCAGCGGAGCAGCAACGAATCGAACCAGCTCTATCGCGTTCAGACCATGTGTAACAAGATCTTCAGTTATAGCGGCAATGATGGTGGGACGTCCATCTCTGATGCTACCGAGTACCGCGATTGCTTTGGAGGGATATTGTTGGCGGAATCGATCGACCATCTGCCGTAATGTATCAGCATCGGCCTCGTTCAGCTTTGCTGTTAGCACCCTGACATCATCAACTAGCCTGGTCTGCTGTACCTTTTGGCTGAACTCAGCCGAGACCAGGCTTTGACGTAAGGCAGCGGCTTGCTTTTGTGAACTACTGAGCTCATCCAACAAGCTGGTTAGTTTCTCGCCAATACTTTCTGGGGTTGCGCTCAGTAATTTTGCTGCCAAGTCTATCGTATTGAAGCGGTTTTGAATGAGCTCATATGCTTTCCGCCCGGTCACTGCATCAATACGACGGATACCCGCTGCCACACTGCCTTCGCTAGTGATCAGGCAGACGCCTATATCACCCGTCTCACCGACGTGTGTGCCACCACACAGCTCGTAAGAAAATGACTTATCTCCGCTGATGGTGATCGTGCGGACTGTATCAGTATATTTTTCACCGAATAATGCCATCGCACCTTCCGAGATAGCCTGTTGCAGAGGTTTGTAGGTGATCTTGAGCGGGATATCACCCAGGATATGCTGATTTACTCCAGCTTCAATTTCAGCGAGCTGACTTTGGGTGACTGCTTCAGGGTGGGTAAAGTCAAACCGCAAGCGGTCAGGTGCCACCAATGACCCAGCTTGGCGGGCATGTTCCCCAAGCACGCGACGCAGTTCCGAATGTAAAAGGTGAGTCGCGGTATGGTTCCGCATGATATCCCTGCGACGTTGGGCATCGACCGTTGCAATCGCCTCATCGCCCACTTTTGGATGACCTTTGACCGTTTTACCCACATGTACGATTACACCCGCCGCGGGCTTCCGCATACCTTGCACTTCGATTTCCCAACTGCCATCTGCAGACCGGATCCAGCCTGTATCTGAGACTTGACCCCCCGATTCAATATAGAAACATGTCTCTGGCAGGATAGTTTCAATCTCATTCCCATGTTCAGCGTCTTGTATAGAAACTCCGGCGCGGAAAAATGCCAGAACCTTTCCTGATACTTCCAGCCGGCTATATGGGTCATAACCAACCCCATTCATTGACAAGCTGCCTTTGTGTTCCAATTCTTCTACTACCTGACGGTAAACTGCAACATCTTCACCACCTAGATCCCCCATGGCTTTACCCGCGCCTGATGCCAGGCGATGCTCATCCATGGATGAATTAAATCCTGCCTCGTCCACGTCAAGGTTGTGTTCTCTGGCGATATCGCGAGTGATCTCGAGTGGCATGCCGAAGGTAGTATATAAGTCAGCTGCCTGAGCTCCAGTCAAGCTATTCTTAGCGGATTTTACCGCCTCCACAAGTAAATATTCAAGCTGAGTGGTTGCTCGATCGAGTGTGCGTTGGAATTGTTCCTCTTCGCGAGTTATGGAAATGAGGATCGATTTGCGGTTGCGCTTTAACTCTGGATAAAAATCACCATACGTATTGATCACCACGTCAGACACTTTGGATAGAAATGGCTCGCAGAGTCCGATTTTGCCGCCGAAGCGATATGCGCGGCGAATGATCATGCGCGTGACGTAATTCCGTCCAAGGTTGCCCGGTACTACACCATCTGCAATGAGAAATGCAGCTGCCCTGGCATGGTCAGCGATAACCCGATAAGGAGTGAAGTATTCTTCTCGCTGCTCGTCAGTATGCCCGGTGAGCCTTTGAGTCGTTAAGATCATTGGCCAGAACATGTCGGTGCGATAATTGGAATCCACCTCTTGGAGCACAGACACAATCCGATCAAAACCCATACCAGTATCCACGTGTTTGGCAGGTAAGGGTTCAAGCTTGGTTGGGCTTAAGCGGTTATATTGGATGAAAACCAGATTCCACAGCTCCAAATAACGCTGGCAATCACCATTGACCTTACAGACATGCCCGGGAATGGCTTGCCTGTCACAATACTTTATCCCTCGGTCCAGGTGAATCTCGCTGCAGGGTCCACATGGACCGATTTCCGCCATCTCCCAGAAATTATCCTTGCGACCGAAGAATAAAACATGTTCTGGATTTATGCCGGGTTGTCGGTGCCAGGCATCCGCGGCTTCATCATCTTGAGGAATATCTCCTTTGTCATCCCGAAATACAGTCGTCCAAATGTTATCTTTAGGAAGTCCCCAAACATCAGTCAATAACTGCCATGCCCATGCAATTGCTTCTTTCTTGTAGTAATCACCAAATGACCAGTTGCCGAGCATCTCAAAAAAGGTGTGGTGGATATTATCTCGCCCAACATCTTCGAGATCATTATGCTTGCCAGCGACGCGCATGCACTTCTGCGAATCAGTGGCGCGTTTATAGGGTCTTTTATCGGTTCCTAGAAACACATCCTTGAATTGCACCATCCCCGCGTTAGTGAAAAGTAAGGTTTGGTCGCCTCCTGGGACGAGCGATGCAGAAGAGACAAATGTATGACCGTGCTCTTCAAAGAAATCAATAAATGCTTGGCGGATTTGTGCGCCAGTGGGTGTCTTGGATTCCATTAGCCAACCAAATTCATTTGAGTTCGGACGTGCAGTTCGGGCAGCGTGTGGCCGGAATGGGGATTTGTGTGAAACAATGTGGGCATTCTTTGGTGGTCGGCGCGGTTGGGACTGGAGCTTTCTTCATGCGGTTGATCTGGCGTACAATCAGGAATATGATAAACGCCACAATTAAGAAGTCAATAATTGTATTTATGAACATGCCATAATTAAAGGTAGCAGCTCCAGCAGCTTGAGCATCAGCCAGTGAAGCATATTTTATTCCATTCAGCGAGATGAACAAGTCCTTGAAGTTCGCGTTGCCCAAAAGTTGGCCTATCAAGGGCATAATGATGTCATTTACTAAAGAAGTGATGATCTTACCAAATGCACCCCCGATGATCACAGCAAAAGCAAGATCAATCATGTTTCCCTTGAAAGCGAATTCCTTGAACTCTTTAAACATATCAATCCTCCTGGGTAATTTGATGTAATGTGCTAATTATACGCAAGATTATCAATTCGGGGTCAATCAATCGAAATATATCGATTAATCGTAACTACTCAGCCATGGGAAACGAAAGAAGGTAAATAAGGCGTTCCTGCGATGGCCAACCGCAAAACATCCAAGACCTGCTGCTCATTCTTGCGAGCGGTTGAAATGTAACCACGGATCTGGCAGAAAAGATCGGCGCCTTCTTTTGAACGAAAACATCCAGATATTTTTTGCTTCACTTTCATCATGCGGATATCGCGTTCCGCCTGATTGTTGTCGAACGGAACCTTAAAATCGTACAAGAAAGCCAGCACAGACCCTTTGTGGTCCTGGAACTCATCCAGCAGGTTCTTTGCCGGGCTCTGTTTGATCCTCCCCCGCTTTTTCGGCTGATCTTCTGGCCGTTCCGGAGGTGCATTAGCCCGTAAACCCTGTTCCACTAAACGATCGTAGCGGTGTTCGAAGGCGATCAACTGTTCGGAGGTCAAGCAAGTCAGGGAGGCCTGTCGGGCAGTATCCACCGCTTCTTTCATTTCCACCAGCAGATCGGCCAACCTGGTCACCCAGGCTTGCGGGTAGCGCTCTTCCAAGAACTTTAGCCTGCGTAAGTGATGCACATTGCACAGCCCATGCAGGACAGGATACTTGAAGTAGGACTTCCAACCATCATGAATAGCACGGCCTTTCAGACCAGGCAAGATCCCCATCGCATCCATCGCTGGTTGCCCCCGCCGGGTATGCATCGCATAGTAGGTCAGCAGTGCAGTGCTCGCTGAATGCAACCAACCTAGCTTGCCTTCAACCCGTGCTCCGGTTTCATCAAAATGCACCGTCTCTTCCTTCTCGGTCAGATGCTTCTTGATGGCAGCGTTGCCCGGCTCGACCTGTTCAGCAACTTCCTGGCAGGCTTCCAGAATGATCCCTTCAGACAGCGCCTGCCCATATAACGCATCCAAAACCTCACCGGTCCGCTCCAGGGGCAGTAACTGATACTGGTTGAAGTAGACTGCCTGCGCTTTGATCTCCGGTCCGTATTGCACCGGCTGGCTGACACCTTCAGGAAAATCTGCCTTGTTGATCTCACCACAGTCTGGACAGCACTTGATCTCAGCTTGATGCTCTGTCACTTCTATGTGGGCTTTTGGCACATCAAACACTTGCCGTTTTTCGATCCCGCTGGCTTCCACTTCTTCCAACGACCT
>Ga0154777_1074_pt1 | contig 25658 bp, 18 predicted proteins | sample Rifle2008BG16ft_FD_105785 | JGI IMG/M metagenome (GOLD analysis project Ga0154777, IMG submission 105785) | Chloroflexi bacterium RBG_16_47_49 | reverse complement strand
TCAGATAGCGCACAATATAAGCATTTATGTTGTTCTGCGACGACCTCAATTGAATAAGTCAGGGGTACTTTTATTGCTTGATCCACAATATTCTGGCGATTCTCATCCGGTAATTTGATGATTTTCAATATCTCATTTGCCAGGGCGACTGCATCTCGAGGTTGTATCATCCAGCCATTAATACCAGCTGTTATCAGTTCGCGATTCCCTGGGATATCCGTTGCCAGAACCGGGACTCCTGCTGCCATCGCTTCCAGCACAGCAGTTGAAAATCCCTCCCAAAAAGATGAACATACAAAAAGGTCCATCCCACTTAATAGAAATTCTATGTCCGACCGTGGACCAGTAAATATTACATGATCAGAAATTTGCAACTTTCGTGCTAAAGTTTTCAATGGATCGGCTAACTCACCTGCGCCAATGATCATGAATTTTATTGGATGATCGGATTGATGAATAACCATGGCGGCGGCTTCAAGAAGGACATCGAAGCCTTTTTCCTCCCGTAGACGACCTACCGTTCCGATCACAAAAGCATCCTTTGGGATACCGAATCCGAGACCAGACTTATCTATAAAATGGCTAGTCTTGGAAAATTTTTCTACTTCTATTGCGTTATTAATCAGGACGGCTTTATGGCCAAGATACTTCGTAAGCCAACGACGGTCCATATTGATAACGACATGCTTGGCAACTCCCACCTCTGTGTTATAAAAGAGCGGGTATAAAAAATATGTCAACAGGAGACGCCGCACAATCCTTTTTCGCCATTCCACACGGAATCCATTATGCAGAGTACGCATAATCACTGGGACACCGGGGTGATATTTCAATAACAAAGTGACCATATCACTGAATTCAGAATGACTGTGGATAATGTCCACGGGTGACTGTTGGATAAATGTCTTCAGACCCAGGTAAGATTTCCATAGGCTTTGAATTGGATGCTGCTTATCCCAAGCTGCAGCGGTAACTGCCCGTATACCGTTCGAGTTCAACGCTCGGATATGTTGCAGTTCGGTGGCAGTACCTGTATTCCACAAGCCACAAATCGTCACATCAAATATCTTCGGATCCAAAGCTTGGCTCAATGCGATGGCAAAGCGGGCGATACCACCGCCGGTACCCTCCACATCGAAGCTATAGATGATCTCGAGAACCCGTATTCTCTTATCCACGCTTTAGTGTCTTCCAATATCCAAAATAATCATCAGCCACCATTTTCCCCGCCGCACTGGCTTCTTTTAACAGGATAGGGAGTTTTTCTTGGATCACTAGCCTCCATTCCTGGCGCACTAACCAGAGTTCAGCTAATTTTTCTTGGAGTACATTTCCATGCAATTGTTGGATATCGATTACCCAGCGCTCGACTCCGACCATTTGGGCAATGCCTTCAGTTTTATGTAAATAGCCAATTGCAACAATCGGAACACCTTTACTTATAGCAAAAATATTGGAATGCATCCGTGTTCCAATAAACACATCCATCCAACCATAGATGGATTTGAGCAACTCAGCTGGTACAGGCTCATCAATAACCTTCACCAAACCGGCCAGGTAGGATAATTGATCAAGGATCCGATGGGCAGGAATTCGATCGTCCTGGCTGGCTAATGGTCCATAGACTTGAGGGAACAATAATACCCGACCGTTGTTTTTTTCGACAAAATACTTAATCGCAGCTGCACAGGCAGATTCATAATCCGATTGCAGCTTAAAGTTTTTATTTTGCGCACCCCAATTGATCGTGGTCATACCGAGTAATGGAAAACCAAGGTGTGGATTTATTCCATGCTGCTGCAACCATATATCACCAGCCTCAGGTCCAGCATCCGGCAAGCAAAATGCCGTATCCGGAATCAGGTGAACGCGTGTGTTTCGGACACCCAGATCCTTGATCAACTTGAAAGAAATAGACTCTCTGACCATCACGATGCGGATACGCTCCAATAGTTGACGGATTAGCAATGATTCCCAGAAGCGTTTCAATGGTCCTATGGATTGTGGAAAAATATAAATGGGTTTCCCAGCCCAATGAGCATAGATGATTGAATAGATCGCAATCAACAAGCTGGTCCCACGACCTGAGCTATATAAAAAACCACCGGGTTTACTGATCACCAAGTCCGCATCAAGATATGCATTTACGATCCCTCTTATGCTTGCTGGAGATAGAAACCATATTTTCTTTCCGAACAATTTTTGACTAAGTAGAGGAAGCAATGTGGCTGGTAAAAGTAAGGCTAATTTAAAGTAATTCCATCCATCATTACTACCATTCCGAAAAGGGTAGACCCAGGAGAAAATAGAATTAATCTTTTTTTCAGGACCTGCATGACTATCCGGGTCATCCATGCAGATCAGTACCTGACTGGTTGGAAAATTCTGCTTCAGTTGTTGCAAGGTGGCCTTAAGTAAGGCTGCATCTCCAACGTTCTTTGACGAATGGACATTGATCAAGAGGATATTTTCATTCATCGCTTATGCCAAACAACCCATGTATAACCTGCAAGCAGGATAATTTCGGTTACTACGTATACGCCGGCAACACCCTTCACACCAAGTATCTGTACAATGGCAAGATTGAGTAATATATTCACTCCCGCTGCAACAGCTTGAACGATGGTCCGTTTTGCTTGCTTGTCCGTAGCGACCATAATGGCTGCCATTGCAAATGATACACACTTGAATAATAATACCAGGCTCAGGATTTTTAAGATCTCAACAGATGGTTGATAAGTATCCCCCAATATTAACACAACCAATGGGGATCCGACCAGGAATACCAACGCCAATAAGATACCGATAGCCAGCAGTAAAATGATCGTTCTTTTGGAGGTTTTGTCTGCTTGTTGGGGGTGATTTTTGAATAGGTTGCCCAACACCGGGACCATGACATTATAGACTGCCATGGGTACTAATAATGCCATATTGATCAATCCGACAGCTGGTGAATAGATCCCCGTCGCATACTCCCCTAAAGTTAAACCAATAATGACCACATCGGCTCGTAAGGTTACCATTCCAAGAAATTCGGAAGTAGCGAATGGAAACACACTTTTTAACGCATGCATGGTAACTTCACGATCAAAATGCATGCCAACTACACGATTCAAGAACAATAAAGCCACGATCAATGCGACACAGGATACCAGAACCCGGATTTGGAGATATGATTCTGGGATTTGCGTACCAAGTACGATCAACAATATTGTTAAACCAAACCAGATAAAATCAGCACTCGCCTCCAGGATTGCTGGAATTTTATTTAATAAAGCCGACTTAAATCCAGTCAATGCTGTCGCCAGAAGAGTATCCAGCCAGATTAACAACACGCTCCAGCGAATCAAACTGACGGGGTAAGTTTCCTGTTTCAGAAGTGGAGCTAACAGCGTGAATAAAATCATCCATATGACCCCCAACACGACCTTTATTCCAAGGACGCTACCAGCCAGCTCAGGTAATCGATGCGTCTCTTTGCCCCCTTCCCTCAATAACCAAATATCCAATCCCAGGCTGAAAAAGATTGATGAAAGACTGGCGATGGCAATGCATGCTGCATACTTACCATATATTTCTGCGCTTAACTGCCTGGCGGTTAAAAGCAATGCCAGGGCAGTCATGGCTTGGGCTACGACAGACCCTGAAAAGAGGGTGCCTATACTACCCACGATTTTTGATCGGTTGAGGTTAATCATTCCTTCCATAATTCTTTGAGTATTATTATGGTCGGTATCATGCTTTTACTCTATTTTCAATGAGTACGCTGTACCAAGTGGTCATCTTACGACCCCTGGTCAAGAATCATCCATTGGTTGACTTTAATTAAGGAACTCCTGTTGAGAATAATTGCATTCGCACCTATCCACCTTAATTTTCCAATTTACGGTATATCCTATGATAACCTTTTTTTTTATAGAAGTTTTCGATACTCTTGTTCCAATGAGGCTGCCAACCGATCCCATGTATAATTCTGTACGAGTTCCATTCCCCTACGCCGTAATTCTTGTGCAATATCGTTGGAGTTAAGGATTTGCAGGATCCCCGTTGCTATTGCATTTGGATCTCCAGCCACCTGAATTAAGATCCCAGCCGGTGGTTGACCTAGCAAGTGCTGACGATCACCCACCGCGGCTGTGACAAATGGCACTCCACACACCCAACTCTCAAATAATTTTAGAGGTGAGCGTCCGCTTGCAGTCTCATCATCATAGACTGGATCCACCGATACATCAGCAAGAGCGTAATATGCGGGTACATCGGCAGGTTCTACGCGCCCAGTGAAGTGCGTCAGATGACTGATACCCAAAGTATGAGCAAAATCAATTAACCTCTGATAATCCTCTCCTCCACCTACGATGAGTAAAGCAACTTCATGGTACCCTTGGGATACTTGTTTAAACGCCTTCAAAAGTAAATCTACCGGGTGGCTGATTAAACTCAGGCTACCAACAAACATCACAGTTCGCTTCCCTACCAAGCCTAAACGAGTGCGAAGACGCTCGACTTCATCCGGCATTGGTTGGGTAAATCGCTCACTTTCAATGCCATTTGACAAATAGAAGATTCTGTCAGAAGGGCAACCCCACTCAAGCAGTTTTGATTTCATAAAAAGAGTATTCGTCGTCACCAGTCGCGCAAGCCTTGGCATGCGTTTCTCGAAAAAGGCGACCCCAGCGTGTTGCCAAGGTTTCTCAAAGCGATTCGAACCCGCCTCATAGTCATCGCAATCCAGGCATAGAATTGAACCTTTTAGTCGCGATGCCAGCAAGCCTGCTATGCTATTCATGGGATGAGGTTTGCCCACATGGATAATATCCGATTGACCAGATAATGCTGCCCTGCTAAGCGCCCAGGTGGCTCGTAGTGCAACTCCTGGCAGGTTCAACGGCTTATAATACTGTTTTTGGTTGCCACTTTTTTTCACATGCATTGGTGCGACGTAATCTACACCCACACCTTCACGTTCGAATTTTCGCATGGATAATGCTGTCCAGTTGGAATGCAAAGTGGCTATGCGCACCTGATTACCCCGCTCAGCTAACGCGCGTGCCATTGGCCAATACCGTCCTAATCCTGACGGACTTTCTAAATCCTGGGTCAGTAAAAAGAGGATTCTCAAGAAATCAACTCACGGATATGCGTCGCGCATAGCTTGCCATTATTCTGTAAATTATAACGTTCTCTGAATAAGCGGTATCCATTCTGCGCTAGATGCTCTCGTAAGGTCGGATTTCTCCATAGAATAATTATCGCCGCTGCTAATGACTTTCCATTAGCCCTATCACAAAGGTAAATGTGTTCACCATGAGTAAAAACCTGGCGGACTGCTGGAGAATCACCATTAATCAAAGCTTTACGCATTGCCATAGACTCGTAAATTTTATTTTGAACAGTCATTAACGATTGTGGGGTTGTGCCAAACGCACCGAGGCATACATCTGCCTGACTAATATACTTTATCAATTCATCTTTTTCAACCCAATCAACAAACCTGACATTTTTTAACTGATTTTGCTCAACAAATTGTTGGGCGGATTTCAATTCTGGACCGTTCCCAATGAACTCGAAAATTATCTGCGGTTCATTAATTAGCATTCTGGCTGCCTCAAGGATATACATCACGCCATGGTTGGGGATGAAAGTACCGGCATACAAGACCCTGAACTTGTCACCTTTATTATCCTTATCAGGTAGCGGGGTAAAAATTCGGTCATCCGCCCCTGTAGGTACCAGACGGAAACGTTCTGAAGAGATTTTATAATTTTGTGTAAACCAATTAACATATTCGCTCGTATCTAAAATGAGCATATTGGGGAGTTTCAAAGCCCACCCTTCGAGCAGATGTAATAAGGTGATGCTGAATTGGTTCCCCTTATCGAGTCTCCTCTCAAGCGCTACGAGATAAATGGACATGAATACATCCCATACCATTGGTTTATGTTTAAGCCAGGTGAGTGCTCGAGCTAAAAACACATCCAGCTGACCAGGATAACCCACTATTAGGACATCATACTCACCCTGCTTCATATAACGTATTAACAACCGCCAATATAAGCTTACGATTCTCACCCAAAATAGTGGATTGATCCAACCACCCCTTACAGTGCGAACCCGATCTCCGATTCCATGCCATAAAGTTTCATGGCATTCTTTAACAATTATTCCATTCAACCTTAATCCAGCGATCATCATCTGGTTACGGCTATAATTTTCACGGTAGGTGCCAAAATAACACACTCTTAATGAGTGGTTACTGTCCACAATCGGCCTCATTTAGCGCGAAGATATAAACGCGATCCTGATGGTAATCCAGACGATAGAATTGACTTGTCTCTAATTCTGCAGGGGTGAAAAGGGGGTCTCCGTAATTACCCACCATTCCCTGCCTTTGACCGATAAATACGTGGGTAATGCCATAATCACAAAGCAGTTTAATCGCAATCTCTGAATTTAATGAGGTCTGTTCCAATTGAGCCACCAGGTCAATAAGCCTCTGTGAATAATCCTTCTCAATAGGCATTTCATCAGTCAATGCGTACTGGGGAGGCATCGTATTTTCCCTTTGGGCGAGGATTGGGATCCACCAACCGGAATCTGACCCCGCTACGGAGGTATTCCAAAATGCCCGAAAACCTTCGACTAAAAAGCGGGAACTCATTGGCGTTTCCGCACGGATCCATGCCATCGCTTTTAAATCAGGACGCGTAACCATTGAGTAGGCATTGGGTCGTGCAATGTTACGTTGATTCCAGGCACCAGCGAGTCCGATAATTATAACTGCACTAACTGCAATGACCTTTCCATATTTCCACCTGGTGATGGTATTAACGAAATCACCTAAAATATATCCAACTAAAAAACTTACTGGGATATAAATGGCAATTAAAACCGCAAATGAGTCTACGAATTGTGCTCCCGGGATATTAATGATCATCAGGCTGTAAATTGAAGCCATCAATGCAATCCACAATCCAATGGATACAACCAGCCAGGCTTTTTTTGTTAAAGCCCACACCCATCCCACACAAGCAATAATGATCATCCCAAGTGGAACATAGAATAATATATTTTTCCATTCGAGGTAGTCTTGACGGATAATCTCGATTAGTTGAACTTGTCCTGCCCGCATACTCGCAACGTCTAATAGGTTTCCATTTTGTAGTCGCAAACCCCACGGTATAAATAAAGCTGCGCCGATAATCCCAATCATAACCAAGGATATTATTCCGCTTAACCAGGCGTTAGGATCCAATTTCCAATGAGTGATTATCCATCCAAGTATCCAAGCCAGTAGAAACGCCATTAGATAATATGGCATCCGAAATTGGCACAAAACCATGCCAGTTAATGCCATCCCTACGAGAATAATCTTCATCCACTGAAAACGTGCATGCCAGGCTGTTCCTGGGGTTGCTTCTGTACTTTTCAACACATCCCAAATCATCCACAATAAGATGGGGAATATGACCTGACCAGCGAGCTGAGCATACCGCCCCCAGTTGATATAAAATGCTGGCATAGGCGAAAGCAATCCAGCCGCAAGCACAGCAAAAATTCCTGCCCAGCGGTTTCCATTTGCCAATCGTACTGCCATTGGATAGAGTGCGATTGCAGCCAGCACACTTAGGAATTGACCGACAAAGACGACAGCCTGTTCGCTAGACGTTCCTGTTACCCATGTATAGAGTGCAGCAGCCAATGGAAATCCAAAGTGCATGCTGAAAGTTTCATAGGATGCGTAGGGCTGCCAGTTGGTAAATAAACCCTGGTGGTCGATCATCAACTGCACAATTGCAGTATGTTGGACCGAGTCTCCCCACATAGGTGCATCCAAGCCGCGCATCTGCCATGCCCGGAGTAGAAATAAAATAACCAGGATAATGACCAGAACCAGATCAGGCAAGGAGCCTGCTCTGAATACAACTTGCTTAATAGTAAGCATTATTTTGCGCTTCTCAATGGTGCCTGGCAACTTCTGCTTATTACGCCAAGTGATAATGATCCCGCCGGTAATAGCAGGTAGCAATGCATACCATATTCCTAACTGCAGATGAAATAATGAGGTATATAGAACAAGCAAAATGTAAAGTGCGTAGGAAACTCCCATGGATATGGCTAATTTCAGAAACCATGTTTGCTTCGACCATTCAGACCAAACCAAGCTTAGTAGCGCCCACCCAGGTATTGCAAATAGGATGATCAGGACCAAAAAGCCAGCCATCCACGGAATTATTTGACGGATGATTTCCCGCATGGCGACGGAGCGATCATAATCGAGTTTAAATGACAACTGAGCTTCTATGGGTTGATGATCAATGTATGCGGCTCCGTTCAGATAGGATTCTGCCGGACCATTTCCAACCTGTATGCTTCCAGTTCCATCGATTTCAAGGAATATATAATAATATTGCGCTGAAGAACCAGTGAGATGCGGAAAATCGAAACGATAATAGCGATTTTCATTGATTTCCTGAATGGGAATTCGGCTGATTGCTAAATCATGCTTAGAAGTTGGTTCCGATCGCAAGTGAAAAGTAAGATTTCCATCCCCACCAGACTTAGGCGCAAGGAACAATTGAACTGCCTGTAAACCGGCATTATCAGCCACGAAAGATTGTCCAATTGATGAACCAGAATCAATCGTCATCCATTGGTCACTTGAAATTTGATTTAAAATCACCCAAGGAGTACAGGCTGATTGCAGAAGTAGTACGATCATCCCAATGAAAATTATCTTGAAGGACCTTAACTTCATTGTCGATCAACCAATTCCATTGTGTTTCTCTTTCGGTTCTTTTCGATCCCCCTCAATAAAACGGACCCGATACAACAATTCTTCCAATATCTTGCGATTAAAACCGATCAAGTCTGCTAATAAGCCGATCAACAAAACCTGAAAACCAACGATCAGTAATATTGCAGCAAGAACAAGGGATTGTAGATGTCCGCTCCCTTGCCCGGTTATATAATAATAGAGAAATCTCCCACCAACTCCCAACCCTCCCAAAAGCAATAGACCTCCAAGGATAGTAAAGACACGCAAAGGACGGTACATGGTGTATGCTCTCACTATTGTCGCGCTGGAATTTGCCAGGTAATGCGGGATGCTTCGTATTAATCTCGATGGTCGCGTCTGTGGATTAGTCCTGATTTTCACATATTCCACAGTCATTCTGTGCGCACCGGCTTGGATTAAAGTTTCCAAAGTATATGAATAATCATTTAATACCATTGTACGCAGAGCTGCTTCTCTGCTTAATGCTCGGAATCCACTCGTTGCATCCGGAATTTCCAATCCAGAAAATTGTGCTACCACCCAGCTACCCATTCGCTGAAGTAACCGTTTAAATGGTGAAAATGTCTTTAATGTTGCAACCCCTCGGTCTCCAACTACAATCTGCGCCTTTCCTTCAAGGATCGGCTTTACCAACAGACAGATATCTTCGGCTTGATATTGGTTATCAGCGTCTGTATTTACGATGACATCAGCATCATTTTTAATACAGGCATCAAGTCCGCGCGTGAAAGCTGCAGCTAAACCCTGATGACCTGGAAGTTTTACCACATGATGGACGCCTGCGGCTAGTGCAACATCTGCCGTGCCATCATCACTTCCATCATCGATAACCATAAATTCGATTGAATCAAATCCTTCGAGGGATGTTGGAAGGGTTTTTATGGTCTGGGTAATTACTTGAGCTTCGTTGTGACAGGGAATTTGAATGATCAGCTTCATAAATTAAAAGTATACCATTTTAATCTCTTGTAATTTTAAGTGATACCGATATACTAGTATTAAATGAACCAGCAAATGTTTGGGGCTTTACCATACATTCCGGGTAATGCGATAAAAAATCCTGAACCACTATCGCGCTACCTTCCTCCAATCCCCGATGGGGTAATATCCTCCTGGTTAAATAAGAATGTACCCCAGGGATCATGGGTATTGGATCCTTTTTGTGCATCTCCAAGAATCGCAGTGGAAGCTGCGCGGGCAGGATACAGGCTTTTAGTTACTGCCAATAATCCTATTGCCAGATTTTTACTCGAGATGGCAGCTGACCCACCGAAATCAGACGATTTAAAATCTGCCTTGGCTGAGCTATCTGCTTCCTATAAGGCTGACGAGCGCATGGAACCGCACATTCGATCACTCTATAACACCCGATGTGCACGCTGTGGACAAATTGTGTCAGCAGATGCGTTTTTATGGGAGCATGGCAATCCGTTACCCTATGCTCGAATTTATACTTGTCCATCTTGTGGAGATACCGGAGAACACCCCTGCACACCATTTGATGCAGAACGCTTAAGCCAATTTTCCAGTGGCGGATTACATAAAGCCCGCGCCTTAGAGCGAGTCGTTGCGTCTAACGATCAAGATCGGATTCATGTAGAGCAAGCCTTATCAGTCTATATACCTCGCGCTTTATATGCACTAATTACTATCATCAATAAAATTGAAAGTTTGCATATTTCGCCAATTGGTCAAAAACATCTGGCCGCGTTATTGCTCTATGCATTTGATCAGGCTAATGCCATGTGGAGGGTACCTGGTCCACGGGAACGACGGCGTCAATTGACCATACCGCGCCATTTCCGTGAGAACAATATCTGGTTGGCACTTGAGCAAGGGATAGATTTATGGAACTCTGGTGTTACATTGGAAAATAACTCTGCGATTCCTATTGCTATCTGGCCTGATCTACCACCAGAAAGGGGTGGGATTTGTGTTTTTGAAGGCAGATTGATTTCTATCGCCGATTCTTTATCTGGCTTAGACATCAAATCAGTATGCACTGCGATACCTCGCCCAAACCAGGCATTTTGGACATTATCAGCTTTATGGGCAGGCTGGCTCTGGGGTCGTGAAGTCGTCGGGTCATTTAAAAATGTATTACATCGCCAAAGGTACGACTGGGGATGGCACACAACCGCCCTCTCTTCTGTATTCAAACAGCTCGTTAACATCCTTGACCCATCCATATCTATATTGGGTTTAATAGGTGAGGCAGAACCAGGCTTTATTGCAGCGGTTCTTGTGGCGGCTGGTTTTGCAGGTTGTGACTTACAAGGCTTGGCAATACGCCCCGAGGAAGATCAGGCTCAAATTGTTTGGAAGTGCAAAAATAGTTCTGGAACAACTCTAAGTATCGAATCACTCGTTGAATCTGGTGTCCAATCTGCCAAAAGATATTTGGAAAGTCGAGGCGAACCAGCTACTTATCTTAATACAATATCAGCTGCGTTTTTGAACATTATCCAGATTTCTACGTCTGGTCAGGACCAACGATTAGTCGAAAATAAACCCAGGCTGGAGCGATATTCTAGGACCGGTGAAACGGTTGAGCAAAATGAACCAACACCTTCACTGGTTTACTCGAACGTCTATAATTCAGCCAGGGAAGCATTATCGTACCGATCAGGATTCCTCCGGTTTAATCTTCAGGACTTATCGAATGTAGAACCTTCCACCAAGAATCAAGTTGTCCAGGATACGTTATTCTCCCTCGATTTGGGGAAAATAAATATTGATGAGGATGATATTGATAATACGAACCCACCAACGATTGATAATGAGCCACCTGATGAAAAAGAACGCCCCACCAGGTCGTCAGATATTTCAGAATCTTTACTCTTATGGCTACGCGAAACGGATTGTGTTAATCATGTTTCCATCACAGATAGCTATGAATTAACTTTCGTTAATTATTTAGCTACGCACCCCGACTGCACCGAGGAAGATATCAACCTGATCATGTGTGAAAGGTTCCCAGGTTTATATACACCCGACCCGGAATTTATCCGTATTTGTTTAGAATCATATGGAGAAAAAGATTCAAAAGTTGGAAATCATTGGCATATCCGTCCTGAAGACACACCAAGCGAGCGACAGTTAGATTTAGAGCGTGCCTTTCAATATATCTTTCAAATTGGAGAAAGGTTAGGAGTAATCAGTCACGAACATAAATCAGAGCGGAATATGGCGTCCGTATCTTGGATGGATAATAATGCTGAGCTGGATTTTTGGTTTTTCCCGACCACAACCGCTACGCTTGGAGAGTTTGTAGTATTTAATGAGCAATCTCCAAGAAAAGGTTTCATCGTCCTGCCTGGCAGTCGTGCTAATTTGGTCATTTACAAATTACGCCGTGATCCGCGTCTCAGTAAAGCGTTTCATCCATCGCAGGGTAATTGGCATTTTCTGAAATTCCGCCATCTGAGGTCCTTGGCAGAAAATCCTTTGCTTAACCGCGAAAACATGGATCAATTACTCAGACTAGATCCCCTCACATATTCCACGTCGCAATTACGATTAATTTGAAATGTCATGGTCCAGAAATGTCAGGTGGCGGAGTATATGTTGCTGTCGGAAAATCGGTTATTACAGGTGTTTGAGTTCCAGTCGGAGTAACAGAAGGAATACTTGTTTGACTCGGTATTGGAGTGGTCGTCTGGGATGGAGTTGGCGTTTGTGTAGGGGTGAGACTCATCGTCGGTGTTATTGTGGGTGTTGGGGTAGATACTTGAATCTTGAGATGAATCAAACGCTCGGCATAACCCCCGCGGATACTATTCATGGTGATTTTAATTGTAATCACACCAGAGGCAATAGATTTAAGATCCCAAGAATAGATTTTCCCCGGCTGACTGAACGGTTGGTTCCCCACTATGAGCTCATTCCACTCAATAGGATTATCACCCAACCCATATTCGATGACGTAGTTAAGGAAGTCAGCTGAGACATCTAATTTGCCGAGTAAATCCATTGGAGAAACTGTTATTGTTTGTCCTTCACTGGGTGAAGAAATTTCGATGACTGGGCGAGGGTCGCTTGCCTGACAATCACGATTTGGAGCAAAAAGGATTGGATCCGTAAATCCTAATTCCTCCGCCCAGGCTTTACCTTCTGGATTGTTCTGAATCCATCCAATAGCCCATGGATCAGTCACATTTATTGCGAATTCTTCTTTCGTAAAATCAGGGCAGGCAGAAGCAGCACGTAAGCCAGTCCAAGTATCAAAAATTACCTTAGACCATAAATCCTGCGTACTCGGTAGAGGCAATTGATCTGAAGCAAAATATTCAGATCGTTGGCTGGGGCACCATTGGGATGGCTCGGTCCCAGAGATGGCACATATCACTCTATCGACGATCCCAGTCGGTTTATAAAATGGGGTTGGATTTCCGTTGGTTAATTTTTGAACTGCATACTGCATAAATTCCGCCCAAATTGGAGCTGCACCAGTCAGTCCAGTGATATCCTGCATCGGCGAGTAATCAGCATTTCCAACCCAGACTCCTACTGCAAGATCGGGAGTATATCCGAGAGTCCAATTATCCCGAAAATCATTCGATGTTCCTGTTTTTGCTGCCACTGGGAAGGGCAGATTTAATACCGAATTACCGCCAAACATCGGATTACGTGCATCATTATCAGACAATATGGACGAAATTAAAAAAGCATGTTCAGCACGAATTACCTGCTCGCCAGGTACAGGTTGATATTCAAAAACAATATTTCCCTCATGGTCCATGATTCGAGATATGGCAATCGGCGGTACGCGACTACCCCCATTGGCTAAGACTGAATACGCACCGGTCATTTCAATAAGGCTGACTTCTCCTCCACCTAGTGTAAGCGAGAGCCCGTAATCTTGGCGAGTTAATGAAGTTATTCCTAATTTTCCAGCGATTGATAACACCCCATCTTCATTCGGGGTATTGGAAGCAGCATAAATTCCGGCAAACTGAAGTGTTTTTACAGCAGGAATATTATATGAATTTGCCAAGGCTGTGCGTACAGTGACTGGTCCGTGAAACCGCCCGTCATAATTAACCGGCGTGTAGGGAGGGCGCGGATCGTTTGGATCACCAGATGGTGGAAATTCAGAGGGAACGTCCCAAATAAGAGTTGCCAGCGTCCAACCTTTCTCAAATGCAGCGATGTATGTGAGCGGTTTAATAGATGAACCAGGCTGTCGTGTGGGGCTTGTTGCCATATTCACCTGCCCGTCAATGTCATCGTTGTAAAAATCCGCTGATCCTACCATTGCAAGGATTTCACCGTCGGATGGACGGATTGCAACGAGCGCTCCATCATTGGCATTAAATGCTGTGAGTGAATCAATCTGTTCCTTAACCAGTAACTCAGCTTTGTCCTGAAGATCAGGATCAATCGTGGTGTACACGGAGAATCCAGAACGATAGATGGTTTGCGCATCGAATTGAGATTCAAGGATAGAGCGAACATAATTTACCCAATGCGGATATCTTATTTGCACATAGGGTGGATCAAATTGATAATTTTCAAGCGCGGCATATGCATCTACCGCAGCAAGGGCGTCGACACACACTCGTTGGGGGCTGTTACTGACAAAAATACATCCTTGTTCATTACTTGCTTCATACATTAAAGTTAATACTTGCTTCTGCCTTTCACGCACAAGGTCACGATTATGATACACATCATACACTGAAGGTGCTTGGGGTAATCCTGCTAAGAAAGATGCTTGGGTTAAATCGAGTTTATCTGCGGTTACTTTAAAATATGTTTCCGAAGCTGCTTCTATTCCGTAGGCAAGGTTTCCATAATAGAATTCGTTTAAGTAAAGTTCGAGTATTTGGTCTTTAGAATACCTACGCGTAATCTCAGCTGCCAATAAAGCTTCCCTTACCTTACGCATATAGGATTGTTCTGATCTTTCTTCTGGAGAAAGTAACAAACTACGGGCAAGTTGTTGGGTGATGGTTGAAGCTCCAGAGATTGTCTCTCCGCCTTGAAAATTTTGCCAAAACGCCCTGACAATTGCGGTCCAGTCGAATCCTGGATGGCTGTAGAACGATTTGTCTTCGGTGGCAATTGTCGCAGCGACTAAAAATGGTGATATTCTATCGAGGGTAATAAAGGTCCGTCGACCTGCGGAAGGGTCCAGGATCTCATATAGCAGGTTCTCGTTTCGATCGAAGATTCTAGTCGTTTCGAATGTCGATGCTCTTTGTTGTAGATCTGCAACACTGGGTAATGTGGCAGCAATGTTATAGTATTCGTACACAATGAAAGCGCCTCCAAAAAGGAGCAGGATGATTCCTGTTAGTACAGTCAACAATAACATACGTACTATACATCCCATCCCTTGCTTCATCGATATCAATTTAGGTCGACGTTTCGGTTTGGTTGAAGTTTTTATAATCATCGATGGATGAGGTTGTGAGTGGCTTGGATTATGTCCTGAGGCCACTCTCTGGATAAAACCTCCGTTAGTATATGATCGTTTTTTGGGATTAGATGTATCGATTGTAGCTGGATGGGTGATTTTCCCAACCCGACCGGGCAAAGGCATCCCATATTCATCAATTACAAGGGCGGGCTTTACATGCACTTCATCTAAAATGTTCTGTGATAATGATGGGCTATCAACATTCGCTGGTGTAACAGATTCTAGCTCTTCGGAGGATTGGTTTACGGTAATATCTCCTGGAATTAATACGTCAGATGAGGAGATTACCTCCAATTCTCCTGGGATCAAAGCCTTGGGTAAATCGGGTGTTCCGATTTCTTTTTCAAGATGCGTTTGGTCTTGCTCGGTTTCGTTTATACCAGAACCATCAGAATTAATCGCAACCGCATTCTTATCTTCATCAGAATCCAATAGTCTGCGAAAACGTTTACCAATATCTTTAGGATCACGATGAGCGAGAGGATTTGACATTTTCATTCAGGCTTGCTGGCAACCAGTGCAGTCCAAGTACCTTTCATGGTTACGTCGTTGCGCTGATTTATTACAGCTATCTCGATGAGCAATGACCCTCCCCCCAAACGGCGCACTGGTTTGGTTTCTATAATGGTTAGTTCAGCGTGAATAGTATCGCCTATATAGACCGGGAGTGAAAATTTCCAATTATTTATCTCACGAAAAGCGATTACCGTGCCTTCTAAGACTCCGGTGCGCATGGCTAAACCGGATGCAATGGATAGTACCAACAATCCATGTGCCACCCTCTTTCCGAAAGGAGCTTTTGAACTGAACTCCGCATCGGTATGAATTTGGTTATAATCACCGGATAACCCTGCGAATGAAACGATATCACTTTCAGTAATGGTTCTGCCTGGTGTTATGATACGTTGACCAACTTCAAATTCTTCATACCACATTCCACGTGGAGAAGATATCATGCTCATGTTTACCTCCAAAAAATGTAAAAATCTTGCCTATTCGTTCCCATTAAACCAGTTAAAAAAATTATAACATGGACAATAAACGACCTTGCCTTAAGACTGATAGGTTCCAAACACCGTTCATTCGATATGCACAACTGGAATTTCACTCCTGACCATCCGATTTCTCTCATTTTAGCCGCTGATGCGCGTTTAGGTCCGACTGACTATACCAATGACCAAATATGGGAACTTAAGTTGGGTGCTTCTGAGCCACCTGCAATCTCATTAGAGACAACTTTCGGACTGAGAGCTCGGCTGTGCCGGATTTTTCCACGATTTATCTACAACAATCAGGTAGTTAATGATCCTGCGGATTTTTCGCATCCTATCACCATTCATCAATATTATCCAAATTATATCGAACTATCATTCAAACCTTTCTCTTTTATTAACGTCAAGCTTGAATATTGGGTTCCCAGTTCTCAGGTAATTGCTGGAAGAATCAGATTAATCAATACCAGCCACGAAGCATATACAATGGAATTGGAATGGGCTGAATTGCTCCTGCCATCCGAAACAGGATCTCGGATGTTGGTGAATGAAATTGGGATGACAACTATTTTGACTGGAAAAACTTCTGATTTGACTCCCGTCCTTTTCGTCATCGGTGGTGCACAAGCAGGCAAAAGTCCTTATCCTTCGCTTCACTTGTCGAATGTCATTCCTGCCCATGGAGTACAAGAATCCCGTTGGGCGCATGCCTCGCTCTCAGATATTAATGCTTCATATGAGTTAGCAAAGGAGGTGATCAATAAGAATTGGGATTCTGAAATTACCCGCATTATAAGGTTAAACTTGAGACAGTTACAGATCCATACAGGAAATAAGGAATGGGACACCGCGTTTAGATTATCCCAGAATATTGCATATCAATTATTTCTACAACCGACCCAAAAGTGCCACGCATCATCCACCGTAACTACGCGAAAGCCTGATCAAGGTTATTCATTGGTCGGGGATGGTTCTGATTATAATCATTTATGGAATGGTCTAACACCGATCGATTCTCATTATTTGGCGAATTTCCTTCTTCCAGCCTCACCAGAGTTGTTAAAGGGTTTATTAGATAACTACCTTGAGATCCAATCCGCACAAGGTGAAATCGACTTGAAGCCAGGTCTAGGTGGGCAACGAAGCCATCTTCATGCTACCCCACTTTTAGCAGATATAGCGCTTCAAATATTCGAGTACACACATGAATATGATTATCTTAAAACAATTTTCCCAAAATTGTTTTCTTTTTTTCTATCCTGGTTTTCCAGCCTTCATGATCGTGATCGCGATCTTATTCCAGAGTGGGACCAACTTATTCAGACAGGTTTTGAGGAGCTTCCGCTTTTTTCCCACCATTTCCCTTGGTCTATCGGAGTCGATATATCAACCGTAGAAAGCCCCGATCTAAACTCATACCTTTACCGTGAGTGTATTTCGTTGATATCACTGGGAAAAATACTTAATGATAGTACCGCAATCAGACAATTAGAACCTATTGCAGAGAACCTGAAAGCTATCGTTGAACAAACATGGAATGATCAGCATGTATGTTACCTCTATCGCGATCGTGATACCCATTTATCCACTCCCGGTGAAATCTTAGGCTCATTGCAGGGATCAGGTATTATCGAGATTCATCGGGAATTTCAACAACCAATTCGTCCAATCATTCGCTTGTCATCATTTAAAGATATCACCCATCCAACTCAAATCTTCATTCATGGCTATGGGTCTACTGGTGCTCATCGCGTGGAACATATTCCAGCCAGTCGAATCCATTGGCAACTACGGGCTGGATTTGCAATGAGTGAATATACTTACAATTCGATCGAACGCATTGAAATCAATGGATTCAGACCCGAAGATTCGATAATTGCCCAAACTGCAAATATTATGTGCATGGATCAATCCTTATTATTACCTCTCTGGGCTGGAATCCCTCCTTATGATAGAGCAAAAATATTGATAAATTTAACTGTAATGAATAGAAAAAAGTTCCTTAGCCCATATGGGTTACGGTCATGTATTGATTTTCCCGGAATGAGAGAAATTCCAGATGATTATTTCGGATTACATCTCCCCTGGACTGCAATGATATTAGATGGGCTTATCCAATACGGTGAAAGAAATAAAGCCGCTGAGGTATTTGCCCGCTTAATGAAACCTATAGTTCTCTCTCTTAAAAAAGAGATGACGTTTTATCAATCATATAACAATGAGTCAGGAAAACCTCTTGGAGCCAAAAATTCATTAACAAGCTTAATACCTCCCGGACTATTCCTTAGAATCCTCGGAGTTAAGATAATCAGCGCTTTCAAAGTTGAGATTTCTGGTCATAATCCATTTCCATGGCCAGTTACAATTAAATATATGGGATTAACAGTTATTAAGCAAGAGAAAAAGACCTTGGTCATTTTTCCTGATGGACAGAGCCTTACAGTTGATAATGATCAAAGTCGCCTGATCTGTTGTGATAAACCATCTCACCTTGGTGTTAATTCACAATAAACAAACTCATGTGTATAATATCGAAGGTGTAAGTTTTGATGAAAAAATATATGTGCATTGTGCACAATTCAAGTACCAACATTATTCTTATAAGTCAGTTTGAAGAAAAATTAAGTACATTAAAAATTGTAATAATTTTGACATCACAAATATTTTAGATATAATTTATATGACCAAGTCTACTCCAATTCATCGCCCCAAACATCAACTTCCTGAGAGGAGATATTATGGATTGCAAACTTAATCCAGATGATGTACGTATATTTAGCGGTCGGTCTCATCCTGAGTTAGCAGCATCAATTGCTCACCATTTAGGTATCCCTTTGGAAGCGACTCGTTTTTCCCGCTTCAGCAATGACAATTTATATATCCAGCTGGGTGCAAGTGTTCGTTCGCGTTCAGTATATCTTGTGCAATCCTTGATCCCCCCCGTCAGTGAGCATTTGCTTGAGTTATTTATGATGTTAGATATCGCCCGAGGTGCTGGTGCAAGAGAGATCCATGCCATCATCCCATATTTCTCCTATGCTCGTTCAGATAAAAAAAATGCACCAAGGATCTCGATTACTGCCCGTCTTATTGCTGACTTGCTTGAGACAGCAGGAGCGACCCATGTTATGACTGTCACCTTGCACTCCCCACAGGTGCATGGTTTTTTTAGAATTCCAACTGATCCCTTAACCGCCAGAGGGATTTTCGTTAATTACCTGCGTGAACTTCAACAAGAGGAGATGTTCAATGGGACAAATACCGTCGTCGTCGCACCAGATTACGGCCGGGCAAGTTCAGCAGCCCGATTGGCGCATAATTTTAATTTGTCGTCAATCTCCGCTGAAAAAACCCGCGTATCAGATACAGCTGTCCAAATCGGTGACTTAATCAACAAACAGGTGGCTGGATTTGAACGCGCCATCATCTATGATGATGAAATCGCCACTGGAGGTTCAGTCATCACCTTGAGCCGATTATTGGTGAAAGGTGGAATTAAGAAAATATATACCGTCTGTACACATGGATTATTTTTTGGAGATGCTTTAGTTCACTTGCAATCGATCCCAGAAATAACCCATATTATCACAACAGACACAGTACCCATTCCAATTGGAAAAAGGCTTGCAAACCTAACCATCTTATCTGTCGCCCCACTCATTGCAGATGCGATTTTTCGAAATTACACTCGCCAATCAATTGGGCCTCTTTTTGACTTTGGTGAGGAGGACTATTAGCAAATTCGATCAAATATTACTCGTGGAATTCTTCCACCTGATAAGTCAACACAGATAATCTCTTTTTACGCCATAAATCTGGTGGAGATCCCATCTTCATACAAAGTTGCTCAAGAAACTCTACCGGATCTGGTATTTTCTCCCACACTTGAGGCAGGAATGTAGCCCGGTGCATCCCATCCCGAATAACTACACCATCAATATTCGGTCTCAGGATATTAAGGAGATCATCTGGATCGTTATAAACAAGTGTTTTGGGTCTGGTAAGGTATGATATTTCTATCTCGATATCCTTAATTTCAGTTGCCTGGACAGGTGGAAAACGATAATCCTTAAATGCAGCCGCAATTGCATGCTCACGCACATCCTCGGCTAAACTTTGATAAGGCTCAAGCGCACCTACACAGCCTCGTAAATACCCTTTATAGGTTAGTGTGACAAAACACGCGCCTTCATCCCGTAAAACTAGCGAAAGTGATTTATGATCCAGCTTTGGTAAGGGTTTGCCATTAACATAATTCTCGATGGATTGGCGGGCTATCGATAACAAAATAGTTCTGTCGCTGTCAGATAAGCTTGGTTCTGGCATCATATATGCACTCTCCTCTATAAGATCAGTCAATATCCAATATACATTTCCATTCAAACAACGTCAAGTACTTTGGCATATGAAACACTTGTCATCTAATGGTAATTAAGGTAGTATCATAATGATGGAGAAAGAAACCACTTCAACCTCACCTCAATCTGTTCCAAATTCATCCTCAGTCACAAAAAGTAGCTCAGGTGGGATGTTCAAGCAACTTCAAATCATTATTGGAGTAGCAATTGTCATTGCCACACTTTTCACTGCATGGACAGAGCCTGGCTTACTTCCGGGTAGTTTATCTGAAAGGCTGTCGAATGCTCTTACCAGTCAAAGATCAACACCCCAAACTGGATCACCGACCACAACCGCTCGCCCCAACCTTCGAATCGGCATTGTTGCTGGTCATTCCGGGAACGACTCTGGCGCAGTCTGCCCAGATGCATTGGGTGGATTTCGTGAAGTAGACCTTAACTTAAGTGTAGCCAGCCTCGCCAGGGAAGCTCTCGTTGCACAAGGATATGATGTTGATCTATTAGCTGAATTTGATCCTCGTTTATCTGGGTATCGCGCAATTGCTTTAGTTTCTATTCACGCAGATTCCTGCGAGTACATTAATGACGAGGCAAGTGGTTTCAAGGTGTCTGCAGCTATCTCGACGAAATATCCTGAACAGGCAGCCCGATTAACTACCTGCTTGCGGACAAGATATGCGGATGCCACTGGATTACAGTTCCACTCTGGCAGTGTGACTGGTGATATGACCAATTATCACGCTTTTAGCGAGATAAGCAGCGATACACCTGCTGCTATCATTGAAACCGGCTTCATGAATTTGGATCATGAGATCCTGACCCAACACCCAGATTTAATTGCGAATGGTATTGCATCCGGAATACTTTGCTTCGTACGAAATGAAGATATTACTGCAACACAGGTACCATGATCGACAATGTAGATCCACTTCGAAAGGCACTTCTCAACGCCCGGAATTCTTACCATCAGGGTAATCATTCCAAGACTAGATATTGGGCACGTATTGCTGCCGAGATAAATCCGAATATTGAAGAACCCTGGTTATGGTTAGCAGCGGTGTCGTCACCGCGAGCAAGCATAGCCTACCTACAAAAAGCACTAAGCTTAAACCCAAGAAGTGATCGCGCCCGACAGGGGATGCATTGGGCAATAAAACGTGTTAGGTTAGAACCATCTCAAGCGCCTCCAGCGAATATCCCATCCAGTACACAAGCAGTCTCTTATCCGGCTAAAAAAAGATTACCTTCAAAACCGATTCCAAAATCGCGATTAAGCTCCCGTTGGTGGATTGGAATCATGGTTATCTTGGCAGTTATTTCCTGTGCACTGGCTTCACCTGCGTTGGGATTTTATATAAATTCGATATTTTTTGAACCTGAGAGATTAATGGCTGCTCAGGTCGGCTTATCTAAGGCCTCGAATACACCTACACCTAGCTATACTCCAACCATCACGCCTTCACCCACACCAACAGAAACCCCGACCCCAACACCCACAGATACTCCAACCCCGCTTCCCACCGATACATCCACACCGACATTCACTCCTTACCCAACAGACACAGAAGTTCCAGCCACGGAACCTGTGGATGATGATCTACCTTCACCCATTGGTGAAGGGCGTTGGATAGATGTGGATCTTTCCGATCAGCTGACGTATGCCTATGAGGGTGATGAGATTGTCAATGTCTTCCTTGTCTCGACCGGTACATGGCAGCACCCAACGGTGACGGGGCAATTCAACATCTATGTGAAATACGTATATGCCGATATGGCTGGACCGGGATATTACCTGCCTGATGTTCCATACGTCATGTACTTTTATGATGGTTATGGACTACATGGGACTTATTGGCACGATAATTTCGGAACACCCATGAGTCATGGTTGCATTAACTTAACTATTCCAGATTCAGAATGGTTGTTTTATTGGGCAGATATTGGTACTTTGGTGAATATCCACGAGTGATGAGTACGCCAAATCAAGCCATTAGTTCTATGTCTATATCACGCCGCGAATTCCTTAGGTTAGGCAGTATAGGGATAATGGCATCACTTGGTCTCGCCATTCCTCCCCAGAGTTATTTATTTCGTTTTCTACGTAGATATAATCCTCACTTGATCCATCTCGATGAAACACTTTACCAATTCAAGCCAGGCGAATTTTTAAATCCGAATCAACAAGGCCGTGTTCTTAATGCATCAATTGATATATTTGATATACCCTCATTAAGTGGCAGACGTGTAAATACATACTGGCGTGATTGGGTACTCCCGATCACTGATATTTCGATCGGTAAATCTGAAGATTCTTTCAATATGGTTTGGTATAAAGTCGGCGATGAAGGCTACACCCATTCCGGGGCTATTCAACCGGTGCTTACCATAACAAATCCTCTTGTCGCAGAGATACCTATTGATGGAGCTATTGCGGAGGTGACAGTTCCGTTCACCGACGCCCGATGGGATCCAGCAGATGATGAACCTGTGGCGTACCGATTTTATTATGCAACCACCCATTGGGTCACGGAAATTGTGAAGGATGAAAAGGGTAATCCATGGTATGGCGTCCGGGATGATAAATGGGATTATATGTTTTATGTGCCATCAGCTCATCTGCGATTAATTCCTCCTGAAGAGCTGAATCCGATATCAATTAATGTGCCTTCAGAGAATAAGTGCATCGAAGTTCACTTACCCGAACAAGTGATGGTCGCTTATGAGTATGACGAACCGGTGTTCATGGCACGGGTAGCAACAGGTGCAAAATTCAGTAATGGCGATTATACGACCCCATCTGGCAGGTACATGACATTTCATAAACGATTTTCCAGGCATATGGCTCGTGGCAATCTGGCAGCAAATGGTTATGACCTGCCAGGTGTTCCATGGAATTCTTACATTACAGAAGAGGGTATTGCATTTCACGGAACTTACTGGCATAATAATTTTGGTCGCCCTCGCAGTCATGGGTGTATCAATCTTACATCGCAAGCCGCAAAATGGGTTTTTTTATGGACGATGCCAACTGTCCCTCCAGAAAAAGAATGGATATACGAACAAACCGGTACTGCCGTGGATATAATTAGTTAAATCATAATGTGGATACAGAGATATGAATTTTGCTTTTCAATTTGACGAATACTTGTTAAAAAGGCAGGTATTAGCACTCACCGGGGTCCTGCGAATCTATAATTCACAGGGTCAACTGGTTTTATTCTGCCAACAAAAAATTTTCAAACTCAAGGAAGATATTCGTGTTTATTCTGACGAAACAAAAACAAACGAATTACTGAATATCCATGCCAGGCAAATCCTCGATTTTTCAGCTTATTACGAAGTACTTGATAGTCAATACTCGACTAAAATTGGAGGTCTGCGTCGGAAAGGTTTCAGTTCGATGATACAGGATGAATGGGAGCTATTTGACGGACAAGATATTTCATTGGGTATACTTAAGGAGGACTCACTCACTCAGGCACTTTTACGTAGGATGTTATTGGGTTCACTTCTACCCCAAAACTATGACCTGTATTTTAGCAATGAACGGGTAGCAGACTATAAGCAGCGATTTAACCCATTTCGTTATGAGCTTGACCTTGATTTTAAGATGGACGATGAGCACAAACTCGATCGCCGCTTAGGGATTGCTGCTGCTATATTGCTCGCCACCATCGAGGGTCACCAACATAAGTGAGCATCTTATCATGGTATATCAACCACTCTTTAAAGGTTTGATTTTTGACGAAATTGACCAGCCTGTTGATGTGACTGATGTCGGGGATGAGCCATGTTATGTAGTTAATGATGCGGGGTTTCACAGGCATATTCCTTCAGAACAAGTGGATCGCCAGGTGTTAATGATTATGGGAAAGATGGTTCAAGGTCATGAGGATCAGCTTGCAGAACAGACGGCTAAAATGCTCGGACAGGATGATATTTTTTCAAAAGCATTGATCGAGAACCAACTCAAGAACTTGGAGCAACAATTTGATGCGGTACTAAAAACCGGCATCCCTGAAGAAGGTCGTGCCTACATGGGAATGATGGGTTTTCGGGTTAAGATTAATGTACACGGTGAGGTTCTCGATGTGAACCAACCAGGCACGGTTGCCCCAGAAGACGAATAATTTAAATAGCATATGGCATCCGAATTTATTAAAACTGTCACAGAATCAGATTTTGAATATGAGGTCATCGCATATTCCAACCAAACCCCGGTGATTGTCGATTTTTGGGCGGAATGGTGCCGTCCATGCAAGACGCTTACTCCTATTCTGGAAAAAATCGCTGAAGATGCAGGTGGAATTTTCCGACTGGCTAAAGTGAATGTTGATGAGAATCCAAATTTAGCTCTGCGATTCAGTGTGCGGAGTATTCCGAATGTAAAAGCATTTCGCGATGGACAGATCATCTCAGAATTCCTCGGACTACAGCCTGAACCAAGGGTGAGAGAATTTATACGGAATCTCGCACCTAGCCAAATTGACTTATTACTTGAGAAAGGTCAAAGCCAGCTGGAATCATTACAATGGCGTGATTCGACCGACACTTTTCTTCAATTCTTGAACAAGTCACCAAACCACCCGGCCGGGTTATTGGGATTGTTAAAATCATATCTTATGCAAGGAAATTTTTCCGAGGTGAAGAAGTTAATCGAGGAGTTTCCACCCAGCCCGGAATACGCCCATATGGAAGTAATTCGTCCATTTAATGTAGCCTTGGTTAGAGGAAAGTCCGAACAAAATCTTCAGGATGACCCGCTCGAGGCTAGCTACCATAATGCATTAAACCTCGCAATGCGTGGAAATTTACCTGCCGCGATGGATGGGATGATCGATATCCTGCGTCAGGATAAACATTATCACGATGATGAAGTAAGGAAATCACTGCTTGCTTTGTTTGAAGTGCTTGGAACTAACCACCCATTAACTCAACAATACCGAAAAGAGCTGGCATTCGTTTTATTCTAATACGAGTAAATATAAATAAAAGGTGTACTGTTTAGTCAACAATACACCTATTATATTTCCCATTATGAATTAGGTTTATTCTCGGTTTTATTCTCGGTCTTTTTCCAATCA
>Ga0154777_1033_pt1 | contig 25718 bp, 26 predicted proteins | sample Rifle2008BG16ft_FD_105785 | JGI IMG/M metagenome (GOLD analysis project Ga0154777, IMG submission 105785) | Chloroflexi bacterium RBG_16_47_49 | reverse complement strand
GGATGCTCATTAAGACAGATAGAGCTGCCATTAATGACCAATGTCGCGAACCCTGAACGAGGATACCAGAAATCGTCATCGCTAAAGTAACTTGTTCGCTTCTTGTGACAAACATCCAGCCCATCGCGAATTCTGAGTACCCAATCAAAAAGGCTACAATCGCAGCGATGCCGATGGCAGGAAGTGCTAGGGGTAGATCTACATACCAAAAAGTAATGAAATTTCCAGCTCCATCCAGGAAAGCTGCTTCTTCAAGTTCTTTGGGTACTGCCTGAAATGCAGCCCGCATGTTCCATACTGCGAATGGCATGGCAAAGGATGTGTACACGATGATCAATGCAAACAGGGTGGATTGAATATTAATAGTACGAACCAGGAGGAATAGCGGTGTCATCAGTGCAACCGGGGGGAGCAGTGTACCAACCAACAGCCCAAATAAACCCAGCTGCCTCCCTGGAAATCGAAAACGTGCAATGGCATACGCCATGCTTGCCCCAAGAGTGACTGAGAGCATAGCCGCACCCAGTGACACAATCATGCTGTTGCGTAGGGCTTGCAGGAAGGTGATGTTTTGCCCTGCTCGATTCCACATTTCCACGAACACACTGAACGTTGGTTTGAGTGGGAAAAAATGGAAAGAGGTTGGTCGATCAACGATTCCGCCCTCAAAAGCCAGATATACCAATTCCCAGATGGGAATTAGTATAAACAAAGCCACCAGGATCAAAGCTAGATAGGTGAAGAATAGTTGCCTGCGGTTAAGCTGGCTACGCATTAGTGACCCCCTGTGATGCCTTGCTCCACCGGTTGAATATAAGTAAAAGTATGATCAGGACAATAACCGTTATTACATTGATGGCTGCTGATATTGAATACAGACTCCCTTCTTTAAAATACAAATAGGAGAAATAAGGAAATGTTCCAAACCCGTTAAACTGTGGATTCGGGAAAAACACATAAATGAGATAAAACTGGTTGAAGGCAAATATCGCTCGAATGATGATAACCGGAACAACCAATGGCATTAACAAAGGCCAGGTGATAAATCTGAATAATGACCAGCCTCCTGCACCATCAATCGCCGCAGCATCATACACTTCATTAGGGATGAATTTCAGGCTTGCCGAGGCCGCCAGCATGAGGAATGGAAATCCGATCCACGTCGCCGCGATAAGCAGTAGTAGCATCGACAAATTGGGTCCACCTGCGTTGAGCAGCTTGGAGATAAGTATCGCACCTCCACTACCCCCCGAAGTTCCAAATGCTTGAGATACCCAACCGACAGTCGGGTCAAATGTGCGTAACCAGATCAGGGCACCAACAAACTCAGGAATCGCCCATGGCAGAAGGAAAATTGTCCGCCAAATATTTGGAAAACGCACTCCCCGTTGGTTAAGTAAGAGCGCAATACTTATGCCGAGAACCGCTTGTAAGCCAACTGAAAGCACTGTCCATAATAGCTCAAAAACAAGCAGGTCCGGGCTGCCGGAGAATACGTTCTTCAGTAGATTGGGTCCTATATAATGTACAGTCTGGGTGTAATTGAGTTGTCTTGAGAAAGGGTCCCAATCGATTGTCTCAGCCTGTCCTGTTAAACCCTCCCATGTAGCCCGCCAAATGCCACCTTGGATTCCATCTTTGATCGATGGTCCGCTAAAATCTGTTAAGGACATGGCTAATTGGTAAAACAATGGAAATATGATCAACCCACTTAAAGTGATGATTCCTGGAAGCAGCCAGGGTGCTGCCTTCATCACCTCACGGAACGAAACGGGAGAGGTTGGCTGTTTGTTACGAATTCTGTGCCAGATATTCTTAATTGGTTCGATCGCCAGTCCTTTAAAGCCCTCAGCAGCTGCTAGTGATAAGGGTGCTGTGAGTATCAATATATATTGAGGCCATTTGGTCGGCCATATTAATAGAAAAAGCACTGCCGTTATTAACCAAATTCCATAAACTCGTTCTTTCGCCCACATTCGAGAAAAACCAACGATTGCCAGGATGCTGATCAGGATATCAATTGCGACGACGAATACCCCCGGGTGCCATGGACAGGATTGCGCCAACCAGACGAGTGGCTGCCACAAAGGCCATCCAGTTTGCTGCACTTCCACAGCCGTCTGTGAATAAGTAGCATGGTAGGTAATTGATTCTTTGAGTCTTTCGATGGGCGCAGGCCACAAATATGGATCAGCAATCAAGAAGAATAGCAACGCGATAATCCCCCAATAAATCGCCTGGGGTAGGAATCTTTTTAAACCAATCGCCTCCCTGCTTGCCAAAAACCAGTCTATTAAGATCGCAATCCCGACGACACAGTAGAGATATTTCGATGCAGCTGTCAATCCTAAAAAGATAGCTGATCCTAAAAGCCAACTGTTTAATCCCTTAACTTTGATAAGGAATGCCTTACTGCGTTTATATCGTACATAACAAAAGACTGTCATAAGGCTGGTAAACGCCGGTAACGCTTCCAGCATCACTTGTGAAGTGTATTTAATCGTAAACGTATGCACTGCCATAAATAATCCGGCAAGGGGGTTAATAATAGCCAGCAGTAGGCTTTCAACCGTACCGAAAATCGCTGATACTACTCGGGCATTAAGGATTTGGGGCTTTGGTAGGTACTGATCTGGGGATGCAGTTGTGGGTCGGTCTGGCGTCAGTGGTTCTTCTGGTAAAGGTAGAAGACTAATTCCAAAAATTATCTTTGTTAAGGGTGGATGCTCCGGGCGATAATTTGTTTCGGTAAAGCCTTTCCAATCTCCGGTCCGGATGAGGCTCGCATATTGTTGTGCTGCCCTGAGGTAGTCATCCTCGTCATAATCTACCGGTAGCAGGTTCACCGCCCGCCAACGCAATCCCCCTGCAATGCCAACGACAACCAGGATAGCTAGCACATATAAATAGGTCTTTACGTGTGCTCGTCTGCTCATATTTTCACATGCCTCTATTTATTATTACTACGGTTCTAATTGAAAGATATATATACCATAAGCAGATAAATCATTTAGCGGTTTGAAGTTGTTGATCGCATGCTCGACGACATTCAGCTCAGATTGCGTTTCTTGTCCAAATAGAGACTTCAGATGGTAAGAACCATCCTGGATTTGCGCCTCTTGTAAAGTAATATTGTAATTACTAATCGGTGATTTGGTCAGGTTCACCAAAATCAGGATGGATTCAGAATTATTAATTCTTAGGTTGGCATATACCCCTGTATTGTCAGTATTTACCAATGAAAACGACCCATTCTTCAAAGCAGTATGCTGGTTACGTAGATTGATAAAAGTCCGATAAAAAGAAAGTAAGGAATTCGGATCATCAGTTTCGTCTGAGACGTTTGCCTGCGTGTAATTTACCCCAGGAGCCCGCCAGGGTGTCCCGGTTGTGAATCCGGCATTGGCATCCCCATTCCATTGCATCGGACGGCGAATATCCTCGTCAGGTTTTACCCCTTCCATCCCGATTTCTTCACCATAATATATAAAAGGTGTTCCGGGTGAGGTAAGCATCAGGGCTGCGGCGACTTTGGCTTTATCTATTTTCCCATTCATTACGCTCATCACCCGGTTCTGGTCGTGGTTGGTTAAAAAGGTGGCGTATGGGCCATCCGGCAAATCTTTTAGCGTAAACGTGATGGCGCTATTCATGCCGGTATTAGATTCACCCTGCGCACTATTCACAAACCCTCCGGCTAATTCAAAGCTGAATATTTCATCCAGCTCGTTTTGGTAGGTTTTAGCTGCGAAAGCACCTGCGCCCCACACTTCACCCACCGTGAAAGCCTCAGGTTTATCTGCCTTGTAGGTGATGTAGAAATTCTCCAGCCAGTTATGCGTCGATACCGTATTTTCTTGTTTTTCCCCTTCTTCGATCAAATACTTTACTGCATCCACACGAAAGCCATCCACTCCAATCGTATTGAGCCAGTATTGAACCACCTGGAGCATTTTTGCCCCAGCTTCAGGATTTGTATAATTGAGGTCCGGCATACCGCCATTGAAAATCCCATAATAGTAACCTTGGTTTCCAGGATGCCATGGATCGCCGAGTGGGCTTGAATAACCTGGATCTGTTTCCGACCAGATATACCAATTCCGGTAGGGCGAGTTCGGAATACTGTTTGCATTCACGAACCAGGGGTTTTTATTGGAAGTGTGATTAATCACCAGGTCAATGATCACATGCATGCCTCGACGATGTGCTTCATCAAGCAGGTTTATGAAATCCGTAATTGTGCCATACTGGGGATTGACATTAAAATAATTGATCACATCATATCCATGATACGTCGGCGAAGGATGGATGGGCATGAGCCATATGCCGTTGACCCCTAAATCGGTGAGGTAATCCAGCTTTTCGGCGATGCCATTAAAATCACCAATCCCATCACCATTACTATCATAAAAACTCCGCACAAATATCTCATAAAATACAGCCTCTTCCCACCATGACCGCTCTACTTCAGCTGATGGGGTTGGCTGAATAACGTTGGGTGATGAGCAGGTTACAAGGACTGCTGCCAGCAAAATAAAAAAATAAAATCGTTTCATGGAAAGACTCCTGAATCAAAAAGGCGACCCGGGCGGGTCGCCTAATTTCTTTTATCCTTTCACACTTCCTAACGTCAAGCCACTCACGATCTGTTTTTGTAAAATGATGTAGATCACCGCGACTGGAAAAGCCACGATGATGGCAAATGCCGAGAAGGTATTCCATGGGATCGATGTGGCATATTGCCCGACCATATTATACAGGGTCATCGATAGGGTGTAGCTTCCTGGATTGGTGAGAAATAACCATGGCATTACAAATTCCTGCCAGTGACCAATGAAACCTAGGAAGAATGTAACTGCTAATTGCGGTACTGCCAGCGGTAATACGATTTTCCAAAAGATCTGGTTGGAATCAGCGCCATCAATCTTGCCAGCTTCTTCCAATTCCCTGGGGATCGTGTCAAGATAGCCCTTAAGGTTCCAGACTGCGAATGGAAGGGCACCTGATATCATGGCAATACCAACTCCAAACAGCGAGTCGCGGAGATTAAACAGGATCTTTCCAGTAACTCCCGCTGCGCAAGCAGTGAAGGGTGTTAAAGCCATCACCCCGCCTCCACAGTCAGTAAACTTAACGCTGTTCAATAATAGAAACAACGGTGTAGCCAGGCCCACTGCTGGCATCAGCAAGGGCACGAATACCAGGATCATTAAAACCTGGCGCATTGGGAAGTTGAACCGTGAGAACGAATATGCCGCGGTGACTGCAATCAGGATTGACGCCAATCCTACACCAAAGGAAAGCAAAAAACTGTTTCGAAGCAGAGTCAAGAATGTTACCGGGTTAGCGGTAGGACGGTCTAATACTTGTTTATATGCCACCAACGAAATTTCTTTAGGGAAGAGTTGCAGGGCAGAAGGACGTTCAGACTTTGAGCTGAGTGACATCGTGATCACATACATCAGTGGGAACATCACTTCTGCCACAATGATGAGGCATAACAACTGGATCCCAAGTTGACGCCATAAAGGTAGCTTCCGTCCGATTCCCTTTGACCCTGAAGTATCCATGGTGAAGAAACGGACGAGAAAATTCTTGCGTTTGGGAGATTCCACGTGTGTAGTCATGTTATGCCTCCGTGTAACTCGCAGTTGCATTGGTAATTCGGTTGGTTATCAGGAATATGATCAGCGCTACAACCAAAATGATCATCGAAAAAGCTGCCGCAGCTCCGTATAACCGTAGGTTACGCACCAGATCATAGACAAATGTCACCAGTATTTCAGTGGACCTCGCCGGACCACCTTGTGTCATAAAGTAAACGAAATTAAACAAGTTGAATGAGAGCGTAAACCCATAAATCGCGGCTGGGATCATGGCAGGGCGGATTAATGGGAGGGTTATATTCCAAAATTGCTGGACGTTAGACGCTCCATCCATGTCGGCAGCTTCATACAATTCCTTTGAAATACTCTGGAGTGCCCCGGTTGCAACTAATACCATGAATGGCCATCCCAGCCAGAAGTTGGCGATCATCATGGCATAATATGCCAGGGGTAACGGTGAATTAGGCAGCAACCACGGAATGGGAGGCGTGTATTCAAACAGCCAGCGTATTCGTACCGGGTCACCAGAACCAAATAGCTGTGTGACGACAGCCAGGATTTGGTTCATCGCCCCATACTGCTCATCAAATATGTTACGCCAGACAGTCGCAACAACCAGGGGAGGGATGACTACCGGTAGCACATAGATCGCCCGATAAAATCTCTTAAACCAAATCCCAGGGATATTTAATAAGACCGCAATCAAGATACCTGCTGGGACATGCACCGCCACATTTGTAATCGCCCACCAGAAGTTGTATGTAAGTACCCGAAAGAATTCAAAATTTTGAACAGGTAAACCACCTGTAAATATATCCACATAATTCTGAATACTAATCCAGCTCAGTTTTGGGGAGGACAAACCAAGCAGGAGATCCTTGGTTTGGAAATCTGAGAATGAAATAATAAATTGATAGACCAGGGGGTAAAAAGTGATCACCCCCATAACGATGAATGCGGGAGCAAGGTATATATATGGTAATCCCCCTCGCCTAATTGCATTCTTACCCTTATTGATTGCAATTCCGATGTCCATGGTTACCTCCGTAATTTCTTCTAAATAACGCTACCATCGATCAAATTACATTCAATTACCAGATCGCGTGCTCATAAAATCGTCGTATGGGATTGTGTTAATCCGTCCTGATTATAATTAATAATCCATCACCTTAGTATTGATTATATAAAATATAAGCCGTTTCCCAAAAAAAAATAGAAGCAAACAGGGGTAAACCCTGTTTGCTTCTGGGATTACATTCAGAACATAATCTTTCTGAACATGCTTAATCTAAGTACTGATCTACTTGTTAGCGTTTGCAGTGGCATCCTTGACCCAAGTCACAGGATCAACACCCACTTCGAAGACCTGATCAATACCACAGAAATTGGACCAGTATAAACCCAATTGTGTAACCTGTGGGCGAACGTAGCCATTCTTAAAGGCTTCCAGTAATGATTGAAGCAATGGATTGGTAACATTCGCGGTAGTGATCGCGGGTACATGGCCGGCTTTCATCATTTCTTCCTCAGCCTTCGCTCCCGTCAGGTATAGTGCGACGTCAATTGCAGCTTCCTTGCTCTGGCTGTTCGGGTTGATGTAATAACCATCAACTCCTAATAATGGTGTTGCGGGACCGGCCGGACCAGCAGGTAACGGAGCGACAGCTAAATTATCGCCCAAAGCTTTCTGGTAATCGCCCATTGCCCAGTTTCCGTTGGTAATTGCATAGACTGTCCCTTCGGTGAAAGGTGCTAGACCATCGCTATCAGTCTTTGGCCAGCCATTGGTTAATGCGATCTGATACAGCTCGTTCAGATATGCCATGGCATCGCTGACACCTGTACCCTGGTCGGCAATTACTTTCCAGTTGGCATCAAAGATTTGGCCACCGAATGCGCCGAAGAAACCCCAATGATGGTAGCAACCAAAGCTTAGAGATACTGGAGTACCTGATTCCATCATGGCTTTGAGTTCATCAGTAGTTGCTGGGGGAGTTGTGATTTTGGTCTTGTCATACCAGAATACCACAGCTTTAAGTGATTCGGGAATACCGTACAACTTTCCGTCCACTTGCATACCTTGAATCGAAAGTGGGGCATAGTCACCAAGTTTGCTCGTTGCCATATCGGTAATGTCTGCAACTAATCCGGCGCGGGCATCATCACCCAGGCTGTCATTCGGGGCAACGAACATATCCGGTCCTCCACCAGCGGCAACGTCTGTGCGGTATTTGTTATAGATATCATTAAAGGGCACCTGCAAGACATTGATCTTGTATTGCGGTAGATCAGTTGCCGCCTGTGCAAGGACTGCGGTTAATGCTACTTCTTCTTGAGAACCAGTTCCATAGGCGTGCCAGAAAGTTACTTCAGTCACAGGCACTGCAGTGGGTACCGCTGCTGCGGGTGCTTCTGTTGTTGCGGTTGCGCATGCTGACATAATCATGGTACCGATTATTAATACAGTCAGCAGACTCCAAAATTTCTTAGACATTTTCTCTCCTCTTTATATTTTAGTTATTTTATTTTCAAAATTTTAACAATCTTTAATATCAATGGATCATTGGCGATTTATTCAATAAGTGTAGGTTTTTTTACCTGTCCTCCTTTCAGATGAATATTATACATCGACGAGGTGATCCAGCGAAATATTAATTGCTTGAACCACAGCTCCCATACTCGATGCACGCCGCCCTAATACCGCAGATGTGATCCTTACGACTTTCGCTGCAGAATAAAGGCTCCTCTCCATGACAGTTTTTCGGATTGGCTCAAGCAGCAAGTCTCCCAATTGTGAGACTCCACCTCCGATAACTACCATGCTTGGATTGAATAAATTTACCAGGCTGGCTATTGCAATTCCCAAATGAACACCTGCGTCAGTGATAATTTGTTGGGCAACCAGATCACCACGTTGCGCAGCGGCAGCCACATTGACTGCATGAATACTATCGGGAGAAATCGTTGATAGTTGGGTTCGTCTGCCTGCTTCGATGGCTTCACGAGCTTTGCGGGCGATTGCCTGCCCTCCTGCCATTGCTTCTAGGCAGCCATGATTTCCGCAAGTACATAGTGGACCATTTTCTTGAATCGTGATATGTCCAATCTCACCCGCACATCCGCTAGTACCCCGGTAGATATGTCCATCCAATAACAGACCAGCGCCTACCCCGGTCCCTACTTTTATATATGCCAGGTTGCTCTCCCCTCTACCGGCACCATACGCCCATTCCCCTAATGCACCCATCTCAGCATCATTTCCAATCGTTACTGGCACCTGCCATAACTCTTCAAGATGTTTGCGGATTGGGTACCCATCCCAACCAGGCATGATCGGCGGTGAGCTCACCTCACCAGCCTCGGCGACAATCGGTCCAGGGACGTCCATACCAATCGCAGAAATCTGGTTAATATTTATTTTTGCCTTACTCAATAACTCAGTTAAATAACCATCTATTTGGGACAAGCAGGATTTTGGACCATCAGTCACTGAGAAAGGATATTCTATTTCCTCAAGTACATGCGCAGAAAAATCTGTCAGGACTATGCCCAGATGAGTAGCCCCCATATCAATCCCAACGATGGATCCATAACGCGGATTGATCGCCAATAAGATTGGACGCCGGCCACCGGTTGTAGGACCTGTCTCAATCTCATCCACCAATCCCTGCCTTTTGAGATCATCAATGATTGCTGTAATTGCAGAGCGGGTTAGATACATCTGACGTGCTAATTGTGCCCGTGAAATGCCTCCAGGTGTAAAGCGAATCATATCTAAAATGACTCGTTTATTGATTGCTTTTCCTATTCTATACCTGAAAGTGGTCGCCAGTAAGTCCAATTTTCCACCCTATTCATGGGTTGTCGAGATCATTGTGAATATTTTACCAAAGAATCCATAGTTTGTCAAGTGATTTAACATTATGATATTTAATAGTTAATTTTATATACAAAGGTCGAGGGTTTTAATTCCAGATGATGATTAATCATAATTATCGGATGCACTACTTTGCAACCACTTACCAGTGTGTATATCCAGTATAATTTACCTATGGGAAATGCACACCACCTCTCGGGGGTTTTTGCCGCCGTGGTAACACCGCTTAATCCAGACTTTTCCCCAGATCTAGACGGATTAAACAACCTTATCCATTTTCTGGCTAATCGGGGCTGCCACGGTATTCTGGTATTAGGAACCACCGGAGAAGGTCCATCTTTTTCAATGAATGAACGATTATTGATGTATCAAACGGCTGCCATGGCACGTCAAGACCTGCCTGAATTCCGACTCCTGGCAGGGACGGGCACCCCAAGCCTGGAGGATTCAATTTCCCTCACCAGGTCCGTTTTTGAGCTGGGGTATGATGGAGTGGTCGTTTTACCTCCCTACTACTTTCGTAAGGCAACCGATAAAGGATTATTCGCATGGTTTAGGTACCTGATCGAAAGATCAGTTCCAACAGATGGGGCAGTATTGGGATATCATATCCCTCCCATATCAGGCGTGAGCCTCGGCCTGGATCTGTTAGCCCGCTTGAAAGATTCCTATCCGCACCAATTTATGGGGATCAAAGATTCTTCGGGCGATCCTGAATGGGCACGCTCCCTTGGAGATCGATTTGGACCTGACCTCATTGTCCTGAATGGCAATGACCGGTTGTTTAACCACGCCTTAGAGTCAAAAGCCTCTGGCTGTATCACCGCTATGGCTAACCTACTCTCTCCGCTCCACCGGACTATTTGGGATAATTTTCAATCAGGGGCTAGCGATGAAATCACCCAGGATCGACTGAGTGGCGCAAGGGAGGTTCTCGATCGTTATCCCCCAATGCCACCTCTTATAAAGTTAATGTTATCCAAGTTGCATGGTTTTCCGCATTGGAGCGTAAAACCACCGTTATTGGAATTCGAACCTGACCTTGCGGAAGTTGTTCTTTCTGAATTCCTTGCTGCATTGGATTGATCCATTAAAATGGCAACTCCTTCCTCCAAACGATCACCCTTCCTGATGATATTGTTGGCTTTATTTAGCCTTGCCATATTAATTTTTTTAGGAGTTTTCATCAATTTCGTCCAGCATCCCTCAGCTAAACCCACCATTACCATCCTCTCATTGCTTTCCACCATTACAGTTGCGCCTAGCTCTACCCCCACAAATACAAGCACGATTACCTTGACCCCCCGCCCTACCAGGACGTTGCGACCATCAGCTACAGTGACCATCACCCCAACTCCCTCTCCTACCATTACCCAAACCTTGATTCGCACCATCACCCCCGCCAAACCAGCCCTATTCAATGATCGCTACGAGCTTAAGCCATGGGATCTTGCTCAGCAAGTGCGAACGATTGAATTGCAGCGGGCAAACACAATTCTCCAACATTCAGATGACTCATTTCGTACCCTCGCCTATGCTGAAGGCGAAGCATCCCTTCGCTTTCCCGAAGCTTTGGATGCCATTCAGTGGCGCTGGGACCGGGCTTATAATTTGATCCGTATTCGAGATCCACAGGCAATGACTTTATATGCCAACCTGATCACTTCTGCGGTCTCGTCAGGGCAGGTTCGGTCTATTGATCTCCCTAGCTGGTTCAATCAATATGAAACCAGACTTGCATTGCATATTTCCACTTTACTCCCTCAACCAGGTGAACTTGGGAGAGTATTGATCGAGATAACCGGTGAGGGAAGCGCTTATTTTTGGCTGGTCGAAAACCCCACAGGTGTGAACATTTACCCATTGCTAAATGATATTAATTTCGATCAGCCCCATATCAACGCCTACATTTATGATGACCTGACCGGTGACAATGTTCCCGAATTGGTAATTTATCGCACTACCTCACCAGGCCTTACCCGGCAAATCACTCCGATTATCTTCGATCTGTCCATTTCTCCACCAGTTGTACTTCCAATCCAGGAACAGATACCAATCGATTTTGGATTGGAACCACGTGCTGAAGTTGAGATCATATCCGGTACTGGAGTAAGTCCTTCTTTGCAGGTGACAAACATTCTTTTGCCAGCCTGCTCTACTTATGTGACCCAGCAATACACCTGGGATGGGACAGCTTTTTTGATCTCGCCCTTACAATACGAGCTTGTCCCAGTGAGCGGGCTTCTGGCGTATTGTGAGCTTGTCCTGAACTCTGCCTCCGACGGCTGGGGTCCTGAAGCAGCACTTACTGTCACAACGCCCCTTCTCGAAACCTGGCCTCCGGAAACAGACACGGAAGGTCACCCTTACCCCCTCGACGCTCTCGACCAATTACGTTATCGTCTGGGTGTTTTATATGCTCTGGCAGGACAACCCACTGAAGCAATCCGTTATCTAACCGAAATAATCAACACACCTGTCGTTCCTGCCTCGAGATGGGTCACGCCTGCCCAGGAATTCTTACATAGCTATCAGCCACCGGAGAATTTGTACTCTGCCTGCCAACAAGCTCAATTCTGTAACCTGCGTGATGCCTTGAACATGCTGGTGAAAACCAGCCACATGACTGATACAGCTCAGGTATTGGCCTATTTGCAATCCCATCGATTAACGATCCGCTCAAGTGGTCTCTTCGATTTTGATAACGATGGTCAGGATGAACGTTGGATGATCATCCAGCCCAAACCGGAAGCCAAGCTGGAATTTTGGATCCTTTCTAAGCTACCGAATGGAGTACAGGCAGTATTTGTTCAAGTCTCCGAAGCCACTCAGTCATTGCCTTATTACCATGATCCGGCTGGATCAATCCCTGTTGTTCAATTTGAGCTTCACAAAGGATTTATATTTACACGCCTCCCTGTTACTCAAAAAGCTTATATTGAGTGGGTGGATGTGGAATATGCCCGACCGACCACCATTCGTGATGAGTTTACCCTTGCGTTGAATGCATTGATGGATCATGAGGCTGATCCAGCAATTATTCGCGATTCACTAGTCAACTTGTTGAACTCACCGCGCTTCAAAGGAGATTGCATCTCCTTCAATATATGTGACCAGTTCCACTATACCCTTGCACTCGTTTATGACCTGACCAATGAAGATAGTAACGCAATTGACGAATACCTTTGGGTGTGGAGGAATTATGGATCAAGCCCCTATGCTACACTCGCTCGCTTGAAATTGGATTATTTCCCCTTGCCCACCTACACAAAAAGCCCCCTGCCAAGCAGGACCTCAACCCTCACTCGCACACCGACACCAACACGTACGGTAACCCCAACATTGACGATCACACCAACATTTACTCTCACCCCAACGGTTACCCCTACGCCAACCGGTACCATCACCCCAACGGGAACCGTAACACCAACCTCCACCATCACCCCTACGGATACCGTCACACCGACCTCCACCGTCGTCCCGACGGATACCCAGACAAGTACTCCTACAACCGCTCGTTAGGATTATTTCATGGTGCTTGTGTGAATTATCCTCTCCAACAATGGCGCTTATTAATTTCTCCTCCCGCCCCTGGTGCCTGGAATATGGCGCTGGATGAAGCGGTGATGGAATCTGTCGAGCAAAATAAGGTTCCACCAACCTTGAGGCTGTATGCCTGGGAACCTCCCTGCCTTTCCATTGGCTATGCGCAACCCTTCAAGGATATCGACTTCATCCGCTTGAATGACCTGAAATACGACTGGGTTCGCCGTCCAACCGGTGGGCGTGCCATCCTCCACACCGATGAGCTGACCTATTCAGTCATCGCCCCTTCCTCAGATCCAAGGGTTTCTGGGGGTGTCCTGGAGAGCTATCAGCGCCTTTCTTCCGCACTCATGACTGCCTTACATTCCCTGAACATCCCGGCTGAGTCGCAACCCAACCGCGCTGGCACGCGGGACCGGCTTAATGGAGCAGTCTGTTTCGAGGTACCTTCGAATTATGAGATCGTAATCCATGGGAAAAAATTGATCGGCAGTGCCCAGGCACGCCGGAAGCATGCCATACTCCAACATGGAACACTCCCGCTTTGGGGGGATCTGACTCGCATTACCCAGGTGCTGGCATTTTCGGATGAGCAAAATCGGAAAGATGCTGCAACTCGCCTGCTCTCACATGCCACGACTGTTGAGATGGTTCTTGGGGGTAAATTAAGCTGGCAGAATGTGGTACAAGCTTTTATATTTGGCTTTCAATCTGAACTAAATCTTGAGCTTATGCCAACTGATTTATCGGAACGCGAACAATTACTTGCTGAGAAACTGGTACAGGATAAATATACCCACCCATCCTGGCTTGAACGGATTTAACTCATTTACTGGTGTTGAAATATGATTTACTTCTCTGGGTAGACGAACGAAACCTGCGTATAACCCAATTTTTCCAGCAAGCTCCTCAAAAATGTTTCCGCATTCGTTTGGGCTTTTTCCAGGATCCCGTCCTCTATCGCTGCTTGCTTGATTTGATCTTCGGCTGCCTGACGCGCAGCAGTTTCCAGGTTGATATCCCCATGAGTTAACAATCCTGTTTCGCGGTCATACACATAAGACTTATCGTTGTCCAGTGTGGCGACAAAGATTTCAGCCTTCGGGAGGTGGAATATCAATATTCCATCCTCAAATACCAAATCCTGTGAACGAATCTTACTCAGGTCTATTCCTGCATTGACATACCCATGACCCACAAATAACAACCGGTCGCCGAACAGAGGTGCAAGTGCATTTTGACCCACTTCAGCCGTAATAACTTTCTCAACTGTATATTGGATCGTCTCCAGGCGCGCCAGCGGGCGTACTTGGTTGATGATTGTTACCGGGTCAGGTAAAATTGTCGGGGTCGGATGCAGGAACTGAGCTACCTGGGTGCTTAGCTCACTCGTCATTTCACTGACAGGTTTCACCACGCTTTGGGTAGTCCTTTGGATCGTCAGCATAACTCCGATCCCAGCACCGATCAGGATCACCAATATCCCAATCACCAGCACCCATGGAAGTAGATTCTTGTTGGTATTCATTAGTATATATTATACTTGATACCATCATGAGCATTGGCATTTTAACCTTGCAGGTTCAGCTCCCGGGATGCAAATCACTCAAAGAAAAACGCAGTCGGCTAAAGCCACTGATCGCTCGCCTCCATCGTGAATTTAATATTTCCGTGGCTGAATTAGATCGACTGGATAAATGGGACGAATCTACGATTGGTTGTGCTCTGATCAGTAACGAGAACCAATACTCACAAAGCACCCTCCAGACCATCATTCATTGGGTCAATAGTAATTGGCCTGATATTATTCTGGTGGATGATCATATCGAAATTATTAATTAGGATGGTGATATGGATCTACAATTGAAAGGTAAACGTGCTTTGGTCGCTGGCTCAAGCCTGGGGCTGGGATATGCAATTGCCTGGGGTCTGGCATCTGAAGGTTGCAGGGTGGCGATCAATGGTCGTAACCCTCAACGCATCAAAGATGCCTCCATTCGATTACAAACCGAGACGAGTTCCGAAGTCTTACCAGTCGTGGGGGATGTAGGACAGCCTGATTTTCCAGCAACACTCGTCCAACAAACCGTACAAGCCTTTGGCGGTTTAGATCTGCTGGTTACCAATGCGGGTGGACCTCCGTCTGGTAAATTTGAAGGTTTTGATGACTCTGTCTGGGTGTATGCAATCGAGCTTTCTCTGCTCAGCCACGTGCGTCTGATCAAGGCAGCTTTACCTTACCTCCGTCAATCCGATTGCGCCAGTGTGGTCACCATGACCTCCTATTCAGTCAAGCAACCCATCCCCAACCTCATTCTTTCAAACAGTATTCGAGCTGCCACTGTCGGATTGACCAAGAGTCTTTCCCAGGAGCTTGGATTGGATGGGATCCGCTTCAACTCCATTCTGCCTGGCTGGACGATGACAGAAAGAGTCACTGAGTTAATGGCTTATCGTGCCGGAGTAAATGGGACCAGTGTAGATGAGGAAATAACCCACCAGGCATCGGACGCCGCCTTGGGTCGCATGGCGCGTCCAGAGGAAGTGGCAAACGCCGCCGTATTTTTGCTTTCTCCCGTTGCTTCCTACATAACTGGAGTAATGCTGACCGTGGACGGTGGAATTTACAAAGGGACCTTTTAAAACCAGATCTTACCTTTTGGAAATTATTTTAGGAATTTAAACGGGACGTCCATCAGGGTTTTTAACATCCTCTGTGTAAGATTGGGTTGTTTCACACCCAACACACCAGCCCGCATGGTGGCATAGGCCTCCAAATAGCGTCCACGGCGCAACTGCAAGTTTGAGATGGATTGGCACACGTATGCGCGTAGTTCGTATTCTCCTGCATTATTCAATAACTCTGCGGATTTCTCGTAAGCAATGATCGCCTCATCGAGTTGATTCAATTTCTCCAACGCAGCAGCTTGATTTCCAACCGCCATAGCCTGGCGTTTAATATCTCCCTTGGAAGAGAATATCAAGTCAGTGCCTGAGGCTGCTTCCAGGGCAGATTTTGCCTCACCAGCTTTAAGATAAGCTACGCTGCAGTTATTTGCCATCTCCGCTGCGCATAATTCATCGCCAGCGGATGAAAAACCATCAGCGGCTGCTCTGAATAGCCTGGCCGCTGACAGATAATCACCTTTTTTATAATCAGCTTGCCCTTCATCTGCAAGCTGTTGAGGGTTTAGTGCTTCCATGGTCTTAGAAAGTAATTTCCAGCAGTCCTTCTGCCAAAGCTCGCAATCTCTCGACCTTTAATTCACTTAGCTTGATTGCCAATTCAAGATATGGGCGGTTTACTGGTTTACCGATAAACTCCTGCAATTCACCCGGCAATACAAGGAATTCGCGCATATTCCTTTGTTCCACAAACCAGCTACCCACCGGGTTAGCCTGGTCCTCAAAATCCGCCAGCGAGTTATTCAGGACCATGGCAAGGATCTCTAATTCAGGGAGAGGCATGGGGATCTCACCTTGTTCATAGGCTGCTAGGCTCGGAGATGGTATTCCTGCCGTGTCGGCAAGCTCCTCGACAGATAAAACCGCTTCGATCCGTGCTTTTCGGATTAACCCCCCGATCGCATTTTGTCTTATCTGCTTGATCTCTGCAGAGTCGAACGATACCGTTCGGTCATCGGTTTTTATTAATTCGTTCCCCCAAAAATGGTCCAGGGGTACCTCCAGGTAATAAGCCAAAATCTCAAGCTCAGGCAATGTCGCTGGTCTATCACCAAACTCCATCGCCTTCAGCTCATCAGCGGATAAACCCATCGATTGGGCGCAATCTTCAGGGCTTTTCCCGGATGAAACTCGCGCATCGCGAATTAAAACACCCAATTTCTTTGCTCTGATGATTTTCAGAATCGGGTTGATCGTCATCTCAACACCTTCCTAACGTATCTGGCATTTTCGTAAATCTCTTCTGGATAAAGGTATTACTAATGCATTTCCTCATGAATGACTGGCATGATATATCCCACACCAGAGCGGGTTACAATGTGTTGCGGGTTATTCTGGTCACTTTCCAACTTCTGCCTCAATCGTGAGATACTGACCCAAAGGATTTCCTTATCCTTTTGATATTCCACCCCCCACACATCTCGGAGTAATTGCTCCGATGGAATAACACTACCTACATTTTGAGCCAATTGAAGTAATATTCGGTACTCTGTGGCTGATAGATAGACCATTTTCCCATTAAGCAGTACCTCAGCTTTTGCTAGATCGATATCCATCACACCGTGGTGAAATATCGATTGGGTTGGGACGTTGGTCGGTTTGGCTGCCCGGCGTAAGACTGCCCGGACCCGAGCTAATAATTCTGTTGCAGAAAAAGGCTTCACAATATAATCATCTGCCCCCATATCTAAACCGCGCACCCGATCTTTTTCCTCACCTTTCACAGTCACGACAATGATCGGGACGGTTGAAAACTTCCTGATCCGCTCGCACACGATGAAACCGTCCAGGATAGGCATCATGATGTCCAACAAGACTAGATCAGGGTTCTCTTTCGCCACGAGTTCGAGGGCTTGTTCTCCATTGTACGCTTTTATTACCTGATAATTATCAGTGATCAGGTTTGCCTCCATCAATCGAACAAAGCGTGGCTCATCATCTACGATTAATATTTTTTTGCTCATGCTTTAGGCTCCTCTCCCGCATGTGGGGTGTCTTGTGGATCCCCCTTGCATGGTAAATTAATGATAAAAACTGTGCCTTTCGATAACACAGAACGAACCGATATCTCGCCTCCATGTTCCTGAATAATTTGGTGGCATATATACAGTCCCAATCCCGTGCCGTGAGTGGTTCCACCAGTTTCTGGTACACGATAAAAACGCTCAAACAAGTGGGGGAGATGATTTGGTGCTATCCCAGGTCCTTGATCTTCTACCATAATGCTGCATGTTTCCTTGGAATTTTGTACCGTGATCTTCACTGGCGCACCTGGTGCATATTTTACAGCATTGCTCAATAAATTTTCGAATACTTGTGAGATCCGGGTCGGATCTGCCATGACAATTATCCCATGGTTTACATTAAGTTGCACCGCCAGCGATGAATACCGGGTTGTACATCTGACCACGATTTCACGCAAGATCATATCTAGCCTCAGCGGTTGTAACTGCATGAACATGGTTCCAGCTTTTAAACGCGAAGAATCAAGCAAGTCATCAATTAATTCACATAACCTATCTGCTTCTTCGTCGATAATTGTCAGGAATTCACGCCGCGAGCCATCATCCCAATCTGTGTCCTCCCTTAATAAAGTGGTCGCATACCCTTTTATAAACCCAATGGGTGTTCGTAATTCGTGCGATATGGTTGTTATGAAGTCATCTTGCATCAGCCGTAACCAGCGCTCTGCTTCTAATCTCGCCACCCGTTCCACTAGGTGGTGATTCTCTATTAATTGTGCTGCCTGCGCCGCAATGAACTCTGCCAGGCGGATTTGATCTGGTGTATAAGGGGGTCCGCCAAATCTTCCAAATACGATCACACCCAACACTTCCTCACCTGCATTAAGCGGCAGTCCTAAGAAATCTCGCCAAAATAAGCGGTTACTCTCCCAACCCTCAAGTTTGTCATGGCGTAATGAGGTTTGTTTGGTAGTGAAAGCCTGAGTTGCAATCACCTCCCCCCATTCAATTTCACCTTCGGCACATTTTCCACGTCCTATTACACGTGCATACGAAGGATCCAATCCATTTTGATCCTTTGGAAGATAAAGAACCATATTATCAAATATTAATACGTTCCTTGTATGGAGGACGATTAGGTCTAAAGCCGAATCAATGTTCTCAGTTTGAGCAATCGCTAAACCGATGGCATAAACTGCCCTCAGATCTTCGGGTTTTAGGACAGTAGATTCGCTTATTTCATCGGTCATGATCATCATCTGCGTTGATAATGGGTAGCTGGAATTGGACGGATGTTCCCTTACCAACTTCAGAGGTAACTTCAACTTTGAAACCATGTGCATCAATAATCTTTTTTACCAATGCCAGTCCCAATCCAATTCCGCCATAATGTCGTGTGCTAGAGCCGTCCAGCTGGTGGTAAGGTTCGAAGATTTCGGACAACCGTTCAGGTGAAATACCTATCCCTGTATCAATCACATAGAATCTAACAAATTCTGCCTCCCGATTCAATCCCACCTTAATTCTCCCACCAGACAGCGTGAATTTGATCGCATTATCCACCAATTCCATTACCACCCACTGAATTTTTTCCTGGTCTATTCGTACAAGATATGAACTTGTACCTAATTCAACATCTAATATAACCGTACGATTTGCAGCTTTAATTTTTGCTTGTTTCAATCCGTGATCTACGATGTCATTTAGATTCGTCGGTTTTATTTGCAGCGTAAATTGACCGCTGGCTTCCAGGGAAAATTGGATCATTTTTTCGATCAACTCTTCAAGTCGTGCTTCAGAGCGTAGCATTACATCTAAAGCAATGACTTGTTCGTTCGAAAGCTCACCCAGGCTGCCCTCATTCATCAAGTCCAGATACCCTCGTATGTGGGTTAATGGTGTGCGTAATTCATGGGAGACATTGGAGATAAAATTCGATTTCAATTGGTTCAATTCAGCCAGTTTAATCAGCGCTGACTGTAGCTCTTGGGTACGTTCTTTTACCCTCTGCTCCAATTTGAGATTTGATTGTTGAAGAGCTGTATGTAGCTGTAATATTTGCTCGGTGATAACCTGGTCCAGGGTCTCACGATCGATCAATTTTAATTCCAATAATGCCTGACCAACTAGTCTTTGCTGCCCGTTCGTTCCCGGTCTTTTTGAATATACCAATGCCCGTTGAAGGTCATCCTGGGTCAATACTCCCCGTTCGATCAGTAATTCGCCCACCCGTGGCACCAGGATTTCTGGTGTGATTGGTATCGTCGGGTTGATATTGATTTTGGAAATAACTTCTTGTTCCCCTTTTTCCGCCGCCAAAGCCAGGTTAATTCCACAACTCGGGCATTCAAGCTCTTGCTGGTTAACCAATTTTCCACAATTTGGGCAGGATAATCGAAAATCCATTCTCCTCCATTGACAGGTTAATATCATATCCTGACTTATCTCTTAACGCAAGCCTAACAAATGTGCAAAGTATCTATAAGGAAATAATCTTCTAATTAAGGCATAATTCTAGTTATGCCAATTCCTTCAACAACGAAATTGCTTGTCATTGACCAGGACACTCTGGGGGAAAATTTTGTCAAGCAAACCTTAAATCCGAATAGATATGAGGTAATGAAGGTAAATTCCACCCAAACAGGGTTACAAACTTCTCAGACATGGAAACCCGATGTCATCATCATTAATATTATGCAACCTGCTGAAAATGGCTGGAAATTGTGCCGAAAAATACGCGAATATAGTCAAGCTCCCATACTGGTACTTGCCGCTGTTTCAGATCCGAATTCGATCGCACTCTGGTTGGATGCCGGAGCAGATGATTATCTAACCAAACCCTTTTCAACAGACATCCTTGTTGCTCATCTACAAAAGCTAACCCGACGCTTCAAAATTAAACATAATCATCCTACGATGTCTGTTGTTCAATAACATTTGTAGTGATTAACCTTTGATTCTTCAAATTCTTGGGTTAGAATCAGAGATATTTGATTCCCAGGAGTTAATCGAGTGTCCAGTCAAAAACCTGATCAATCTTCGGCAAATCCGTCTAATAAATTGACTGACCGGTCAGAAGATGAGTGGGGTAACTCTCCGGCAGCTCAATCACTTGAACGGATGAAATCCAACCCACGTATTAAATATGTTGTAATCATTGTGCCCGAAGATGCCTGCCCAGCCTGCCAAAATTTAACTGGTACGTATCCAAAAGATCAAGTTCCCCTTCTCCCGATTGAAAAATGCTCACATCCACTCGGATGCAGGTCATATTATTTACCGTACCTGGATGAGATTTTTCCTTAGGCGGCTCCCTGATAGTAGGCGGGTGGTTTCCTCCATCCGTCTTTCTATTTAATATTCCTGGTATAAGGTCCGAGCCAGGCTGATCGCTTCCTCTCGAGAATGAACGTCACCAGCTACCTGTGCTTCACGGATGCCATCCAATAAATAACCTACCGTCGGACTGGGCGATAAGCTCAAAGCCTCCATTAACTCATCCCCATTAATGATGGGTCGTGGGTAGATGCTTCCGGTCCGGTCTTCCCACCACGCACTCAGCATCATCCGCACCACCTCCAAATGCCTGGACCACCTTTCTTGGGGGAGGGTCGGTCCATAAGTCGCCAGGATGTCCGCAAGGGATAATAAGCAAATATCCACACCGGCGATACCTGTATCGCGAAAGAATCGATAGATTGCTTTCCTGCTGGGCAATTCCTCCGTATGAGAAAGTAAGGATGGGCGCACATGATGGTTGACAATCTTTACCAGCCGTTCAATTTCTAGGTTGCTCAATTTCAACGCCTTACCGCGTTTCTCAACCGCCTTGCTCCCAATTTGCTCATGATTGATGAACCGGATTTTTCCCTTTTCATCCACTGTTTGGGTTTTTAGCTTACCCGCATCATGGTACAGTCCTGCAAGAATAATAAGACCACGGTGCGGTCGATCTGGATTTAGGGCAATTTTGAAATGGTTCATCAGATACTCTCGGTATCGACCGAGCCGCAATGCAAGCAATCCCATCGTCAGATTCGCTACTTTGTCTGGGTCATATTCAGCTGCCAATACATCCACAAGATTTTCCAGCCGGACAAGGCTATCCATTGTATGCTCCCACACATCCATAACATGCGGAGGAGATTGCTGTATATTCTTGAGTACACCGATCTCAGGCAAAATATGCTCAAGCGCGTTGAGCTTGTCTAATATTCGCAGTGAGGTGCTGGGATGCGCTTGCAATAAGATTCGAAAGAGCTCATCTCGCAATCTTTCAGCAGAGACTTCTGGAAGCTTACCCACCGCCTGCCTGATGTGTTTCAGGGTTTCAGCGTGAATGTTAAGCTCGAGATCAACTGAAAATCTCACCGCTCTCAGGATCCGTACCGGGTCATTGAGCATGGATAATGGTGAGCATGTTCTCAAACGTTTTGAAACCAGATCAGCTGCGCCATTTAATGGATCCACCAGGGTCTGCAGATTGTGCACCTCCACCGCTAGCGCGTTCATCGTAAAATCCCGCCCTTGAAGATCACTGACCAAATCCATGCCTTGAAATGAAGAAAAATCAATCCGGGCTAAACATCCTCCTGGAACAACGAGCGGATCATCCGGTTTAAGCATCAGCCTTGCTACATTACGATGAGTATCCAACGGGAAGTACGCTGCCCCAAGCTGATTGCCAATCTGACGCGCAAGTTTCATCGCATTACCCGGGGTTACAAAATCGAGATCGTAATTGGGTCGATTGAGTAATGCATCCCGGATTGCACCCCCGACCAGGTAAATCGGCTCATCTCCTGGGAGGAGGCTAATGATGCGCTTCAATAAGGGTTGGTTTAATCTGGCTAGAAATTCTTCCATCGAAGTCAACGATATATATTCAATGTACTTTCGCCCGCTGATTATTCACCTGGATTGTATCTGTCGGTTGCTAACACTCCAATAAAAGGCAGGTTGCGATAATATTCGTCTGCGTCTAATCCATAACCAAAAACAAATTTATCCGGAATGACAAATCCACAGTAATCAATCTTTACTTCCACTTCACGTCTTTCAGCTTTGTCAAGTAATGCGCAGATCTTTAAGCTTTTCGGCTGCCGGCCGCTCAATAACTCCAACACCGCCTTGACAGTATAGCCACTGTCCACGATATCTTCGACTAATAATACATGCCTGTTTTGAATATCGGTGTTTAGATCCAATGTAATTCGTGACTGCCCTCTGGATCGCCGTGCTCCAACCCCATAGGAGGAGACGGACATAAAATCGACCATGTGAGGAACAGTTATATTTCGCATGAGGTCGGTCAGGAACATGACCCCACCTCGTAAAATACAGACGAGCAGCAGCTGCTTTCCCTTATAATCGTGGCTAATTTCAGCACCCAGCTCGGCTATCCGTTTCTGCAATGCCTCCTCAGGGATTAATACTTCTTCCAGGAATTCGTGATAATCCTGCATACCTCACTCCTTTGGAACTTCATGGTGCTTACGGCAGCGTGCTTCATACATCTCAGCAGCCCCAATGATCACCACGGGTTCATCATACCGTGCTGGCTTTCCATTGATAATTCGCTGCGTGCGTGAAGCCGGTTCACCACATACCATGCAAATAGCTTGCAGTTTATCCACATGCTCGGCTTTAGCCATCAACACTGGCATCGGACCAAATGGCTCACCCCTGAAATCAGTATCCAAACCAGCCACAATGACCCGCAAGCCATGATCAACCAGCCTTTGAACGATGTCGATGATCTGATTGTCAAAGAACTGAGCTTCATCGATCGCTACAACCGTTGTATCAGCCTCCAGATGGGTTAATACCTCACCTGCCTGTTCAATGGGGTGAGCTTCAAAATCATTTCCCGCATGCGAGGTCACCTTTCGAACTGCATATCGGTAATCAATCGCTGGTTTGAAAACCTGTACTTTCTGCCGTGCAATCGTCGCCCGGCGTAACCGGCGGATTAGCTCATCGGTTTTTCCACAAAACATTGAGCCCGTGATGACCTCAACCGATCCATAACGATGTTCCATATTCTCCTCCTGCTATTACCAGTGGTGATCTACAGATGATCTCAACTTTAGCAAACAGGCAGACGTCGAAAACGTCTGCCTGTTAAGTGTAACTGATATTGTATGAGTTGCAAGCTCAAACGATAATTTCCTGGGCTGCTTCAGGCAGCTCGTAGCCGAACTGGCGTAGCCGTTTCTTCAAGTCTGCCAGAGATTTCCTGCCAAATCCCTCCACTGCCAGGATACCGCCTTCACCCTTTTCCAAGAGCTCCATCACCTGACCGACTTTGGTGATATTTGCTTTGGATAGGGCTTCGGTAGCTCGGGTGCCTAAACCGAGCTCTGCAATCGGGCGCTCGGGGGAGGTTCGAGCGGATTCGCGGGCAGATTTATCATCGATATATTGCTGGCGGACCTGCAACTTCTTATAAAAACGATCCACCTGTCCTTCGGTGTCAACAATACGCTGTTCTCCGGTGTAGAATGGATGGCAATTGAAACACACATCTGTATGGATCACTTTCTTGGTGGAACCGGTTGTCCAGGTGTTACCACAGGCACAGATGACCTGTGCATCTGGATAATACTCCGGGTGTATACCTTCCTTCATAATCATATCCTTTCACAAAATATCAAATATTAAGATATACGTGGTAATACGCTTACTCTCTTGCGATCATCACGGATTGTCTCATAAACAACATATCCGTCAATGGTGGAAAACAACGTATCGTCCTTGCCCACCATCACATTTTCACCGGGTTTGATGTGGGTACCACGCTGACGGACTAAAATATTACCGGCGAGCACAAATTCACCCCCGTATTTTTTCACGCCTAAGCGCTGACCTTGGCTGTCGCGTCCATTGCGAACCGAACCGCCACCTTTTTTATGTGCCATTCTCTATCTCCAATTCCTCGGCAATCGCCTCGATGCGGACCCGCGTATATTTTTGGCGATGTCCTGTCTTTGATCGGATACGCTCTTTAGCTTTATAGCGAAAAACGATAATTTTGGGGCCTTTAACCTGGGCTACAACCGTCGCCTGTACCTTTGCACCCTGGACGAATGGTGTTCCAACTTTGATGTTCTCACCATCCGATATGAGGAGTACCCGATCCATATCGATCTCCTCACCCACCTCCAGTGGATATCGATCCACATCGATGGAATCACCGATGACGGCTTTATACTGTTTGCCGCCATCTTCGATAATTGCATACTTCATAAGCTTCCTCCAAGCTTCACTTCACCAAAAAGTCCGCGATTTCTCTTCATCGGTATGGGTTTTTTGACGACCCTACCCCACGCAGGCATTCGGGGAAGTTGGGGATAATGTTTGCCAGCTTCACTGGTTATGGACAATTTACTGCCCCAGCCAAGCTGCCGGGGCAGTGCGGGCTGAATTATAATAGGGTTAGTTTTTCCTGTCAACTGGTTAATCTAAGGACTTTTGTATCTTCTGGTATATGACAGACTGCACTAGCAGTTAGGAATAAAATTGACGATAATCTTGGTTGAATCTATCCAATTTATCTTTACAATTCTTAGGAGGTATCACGATGCCCGTTAAGGGATGGATTGAAGTTGATGATATTTTTTGTAAAGGTTGTGAGTTATGCATCAATGAATGCCCACAGCATGTGATGGCCCTTAACATGGAACGGTTGACCCCAAAAGGTTACCATCCAGTCATGCTGACTATGGATGGTTGCACCGGTTGTGGTATCTGCGCAATAATATGCCCTGAAGCAGCCCTCAATGTCTTCCGTGAGGCACCCGTGAAATCTAGTAAAGTCCCATCAACAACTTAGGAGCATATCCATGGCAAAAGAATTTCTCGAAGGAAACTTCGCCATGGCCGAAGCAGCCGTGCGCGCCGGTGTGGAAGCCTACTTTGGTTACCCAATCACACCCCAAACCGAGTTATTGGAGTGGATGTCTCACCGTATGCCAGAGTTAAAGCGTGTATTTCTTCAGGCTGAGAGCGAAGTGGCTGCGATTAATATGGTTTATGGTG
>Ga0154777_1032_pt1 | contig 25753 bp, 19 predicted proteins | sample Rifle2008BG16ft_FD_105785 | JGI IMG/M metagenome (GOLD analysis project Ga0154777, IMG submission 105785) | Chloroflexi bacterium RBG_16_47_49 | reverse complement strand
TAAATGCACTCGTATACCGGTTGTTCTATACCGGTATTGGTGCTCTTCCAGATCGGTAAGCGCTCTTCTGAACGAGCCAAGTGCTTTTCTGTATCGCGAATGATTTCTAGTAGTGTCTTCCTGGTTTCACTATATGAGCAATAGAACGCATTCATATGTTTTGGTTTATTCAATCAGCGTTCTTCTGTGCCAATTGAACTTCATTGGCATTTACGTTCGTATACCGATTAGTGATCTTCTATATCGGTTGATCTAGACCGATACGTCTTTATCGGTAGTTACTCCCTCTCCAAAAGCTGGTTGTGCTTTTGGGGAGGGCGGGGTGGGGTCGTACCTTACCAATTTATTTAGACCAAAGCCAATTCCCTGGAAAGGATATTCGTTCCGTTTCGTTTTTTTCTTTTTTTTTTATAAATAGAGATCTGATTAATTTCCTGCCAGGGCTTATTTCTACAGGCAATTCTACTGTTTTATGATGTATCCACCCATATATAATTCGTAATGCCAGGTGCGATTGAAAAAAAACGAATATCGAATACCCCACACGGACGGCTTTCTCTTCCTCCTATTGCTGGGTGAATCCTATCCTTCAGAATTAATGCTTACCTTGCTGGCTGTCCGAGTGAATTAATACTACAAGGCGCGTTGGTAAATACGATGAACCTTATAGAAGTCGATCCCCATCTTGCGCAGCTCTCGCTGCATATTATCATTATCCACCCCAATTTGAACTAATTCTGCATGCTTGAAACCACCATCTATGACACTTTTATACATTTCACTGAATAAAATTGCCGTGCCACCCAATCCCTGGTATTGCTCTATGATCCCGGCGCCATTGATGTTTACCCATTCAGTTCTTCTCATCTCCAAGAGCAGCTGAATCCAGCCCAAAGGATAAAGCTTCCCGTTTATACGCTGAAGCGCGGCTGAGATATCTGGATAGGCAAACAGAAAGCCAACAGGTATGTCATCCTTCTCGATGATTTTTATCAGGCGGGGGTTGGCAAACCAGATAAGCTGGTTCGCAATCGTTGAGACTTCGTCCTTCGTTAATGGCACATTCCCTGAGGTTCCTTGCACCATTTCGTTATACATATTCATTATTTTTGGTACCATTTTTCGCAATTCTCGTTTGTCACGAAAATTAATAATTTTTAATCCCCTGCGTTGTTGGACTAATTCTGATATTTTATGGATTTTATCTGGGAAAGTCTTAGTTGCGCTTAGATAACCTGAGACGATATCGTTTTCCTTCTGAAAACCGGTCGCTTCAATTAGCTCCGGATAATATGGAGGGTTGTAAGTGACACCAAAAGCAGGCCGGTACTCGAAACCTTTCACGAGTAAACCCAACCCACCTAGGGCAGTAAAACCTCTTGGTCCAATAATGGATTCCAATCCTTGATTACGTGCCCACTGGAAACCTGCTTCGAATAACTTGCGGGCTATCTGTTGGTCTGGGAAACTTTCAAATAAACAAAAAAAGGCTGTCTGAGTGTGATTGAAGTTATTGTAATTACGGTTGTTGAGTACCGCCAATCTTCCTATGGGTGAACCATCCTCTGTCACAGCCAGGAAAAATGTAGCTGTGGAGTGTTTATAAAATGGATTTTTTCTTTGGTCAAATGGTATTTTGACCTCCGTCACCAAAGGAGGCACCCATTGCTCAATGTTCCGATAAATTCGGGTTGGCAGGTCTATAAATTGTTGGATGCGGTAGGAATTGTGTGGATCAAATTCGACGATTTTCATCTCGGTGCCCAATCATGATTTACTCTAGGGTTCTGCGAGCAGAATACACAGATTATGTATAATTCTTCCGTATGAAATTCTTTACTTCTTCAACGGTTATCTTGCGGGTAGTTCCACCTAGCTCTGTAGTCGAGAGTGCACCAGTAATATTGCCCCACCTCAGGCAGGTCTCAATGGTTTGTCCGTCCAACCAGGCACGTAAAAAACCAGCGTTAAAATTATCTCCAGCCCCGGTTGTATCAACTGGGGCGACTGGGATAGCAGGTACTCGAGTATGGGCATTGTTTGTATATGCGAGGGATCCATTACAGCCATCTTTGATCACCACCAATGGACATAAATCACCCAACCTTCGAATTGCCTGTACCAAATCTGTTTCTCCTGTGAGCCTCCTGGCTTCCTGAGCGTTGGGAAGGAAAATATCCGTATTTTTTATAGCACTTCGAATAGCTGAGCTTTCCTTCGATTTTCCGAGAATATCCCCAGATGATGAGTTGCCATCCATCACCAATTTCATCTTTTTGAGTTGGATACGCTTTTTTCCAGCATCCAAGAAGGGTCCATAATATAAGCCAGGAATGAGTATAACTTTGGCTTGTGATTTTCCCAGGGCTGAAATTGCCGCTGGGATTTGCGGATCAGGATCGTAATAGGTTAAGAATGCCCGTTCATTTGGATATGAAGCGGAAACTGATATGCGCCGGTAAGGTCGATCGTGCATGACGAATAACGAATCATCCAGACCCTGCTCCTTGGCGCAATTCAATGCAAAACGACTGTAATCATCGTTCCCGAAATCAGTTGCCCATCCGACTTTAACTCCCAACCGGTGCATGCTGACCGCAGAAATGAATGCTTCACCGGGTGTCATTTTAAAATCCGTGCTGATTACATCCTTTCCGAGCTGAAGAAATTCATTCATACCAGAAAAGATCAGGTCGACGGAATAACTGCCAATTACGATGACATCAAATGTTAAAGCCATTTATTGTAAATCTGGGAAATAACCTTTATGTTTGGAGATATATTCATTCAATATATTACTGGCGATAGAGAAATCTCTGACAAGGGGGTGAATGGTTAATGCCAAAAGTGCTTTGTGATAAGAACCCTCTACCGCAGCTTCAATCGTCAATTGCTCATAATGTTTGATTTGTTTGATCAACCCCAGGCAGTGAGCGGGAATTTCACCCACGACCATGGGTTGGATATGGTCATGCTGCACCAGAGTGGGGATCTCAACCACATCAAGATCATCCATGCCACCAATTGCCCCTTTATTTGGGACATTTAATATCTGTACCATTGGTTTATTACCAATTAGCGCCTCAATGAGATTTAATGCAACGCCTGCATAACCTTCTGTGGATAGAGATTCGATGACTTTTGGTTCCAACCCAGATAAATCATGGGATTTTCCAGTTTCATTCGCCATGTAGGTGCCACCACGCTCGTTCAGGTATGCCTGATAGGCAGCTTGCATCCCGTTGTAATCTTGAGCAGTTAATTTCTCCCTGAGGTTGCGTAATAACTGGAGATTCAACTTTGCAATTTTCTCGCCCCGGCTCTCTCCCGCCTTAAGGATGTTATTGACAGCCTGGATTGCATAATAATAATAGTAAAGATACTCATTGGGGATCATCTTCAGGCTAGAAACCAGCTCTTTATCGAAGGGCAAACCTGGAAACTCGCCCGGCGATTTTAATAATTCAAGCAAATCAGGTAGAAAATCCTGATTTTGATAAATAATTCGTTTGATCCACCCCAGGTGGTTCAGTCCAAAATAATCCAGGTAAACATCTTCAGGTTTTGCACTTATCAATGCCGCGATGACTAAATGCATCGAAGCGGGTGCATCGCAGATGCCAACCACCCTTGACCAACCATCTTGACGAATAACAGCCTCAGTCAACATTCCAGCAGGGTTGGCGAAGTTGAGCAACCATGCATTTGGGCAGACCTTACGCATTATTTTTACATAATCCAATATCACCGGGACAGATCGTAATCCCATGGCAAAGCCACCTGGTCCGGTAGTTTCCTGGCCAAGCACACCATGACTTAAAGGCACACGTTCATCGATAATTCGAGATTCTATACCGCCAACCCGGAAAGTTGTGATTACAAAATTTGCATCCATGAGGGCTTGTGTTGGATCGGTGGTCCGGTGGATGTGAAATTTCGTATCCGGTGATTTTTCAAGCAGGGATGTCAGTGCACCGATCAATTCGAGTCGTTCGCCATCAATGTCCATTAACACCAGGTCATGAATGCCTAATCTATCTTGCTGGGCACGTATTGCTTGCATTATCAGGGGTGTGCGTAATCCTGCCGCACCGATGATGGTAATTTTCATCCTAAGCTACTTCCTCCAGGCTATTTTGTTGGGTCATGCGCTCCTTGTCAGCCCGCTGAGACATTTCACCCCTCAATGTGTCGATATCTCCCTTGATGTAACGGGAGGTAAAGAAGAAGAAAATGGCACATAACAGCCAGGTGGAGATACAGATCAACAAAAAAGCATTTTTTAATGATGTTTGGTCGGCGATTAGGCCGACAATTAACGGAGCAGTTGCTGCTCCAATTGATTCGATGAAATACTGCACCGATACTGCAGTGCTGCGGACCTCCGGTAAAGTTATGTCATAAACCGTTGAGATGACATTAGGCGAGGCGAATGGCATGAAGAGAGCAGTGCATCCTAACAATATGGTGAATAAGAGTACATTCTCGTTGGGCACATTTAAGGTGAACCAAAGAAAAATCGCACCTAAGAATACGCCAATCATGGAGACGATCAATCGTCCGCGTCGATCACGCTTGAATAAGAAATCCCCCAAGCTGCCTCCAATTGGATATCCCGCGGCAAGGATCAGGACAGCAATGACCATGACGATTAATTGGGTATTTGAATCGAAACCACGTTCTGACCCCAGGTAATAAAAGAACCAAATGGTGATGGCGTTCCATGGGAAGACACCAAAGAATCCTTGAATAAAAAGCAAAAGTAGGCTTGGTTTTTTGAATAGATCCTTGGCAATTTTCCATTCGAAGCGGTAATGCGCCTTAACATCCAGATCAGTCATTTCTGGCTCGCTCTGACCGCGCGGTACTTCTTTGACCCCAAAGAATATAACCACTGCCATGACGATGCCAAGCGAGCCGGTGATATAGAATACACCTCTCCAACCAATCACGCCACTCAGCAATAATCCAAGCACCATACCCAGCAGATAACCAAGCGGTTGGGTAAATTGTAATAATCCATACACTTTTCCGCGCACTTTTGGACCAAAATAATCGGATATCAAACTGTAGAGACCAGGGTAGCTAGAATCATCAATGCCGGTGGAGGAGCGTGTCACTAAAAATGTCGAATAGTTCGGAGCAATTGCGTTCAGCCAGGTAGTGGCTCCCCACATTAATGAAGCCAGGGCAAGTAACTTAGGACGGGTATACCGGTCATATAAATAACCCCAAAGTGGATAGAAAATCGCTCCTACAATCATGGCTCCCATGGATACGACACCCATTTGTGTTTTGGTGAGATTGAATTCTTTAATGATATTTTCAGTCAGTGGACCGATCAGCAGTTTATCTGCTTGATGCAACAGGACGAAGAAAAAGAAGATAATGACAACTAACCAGCCATAACGAGAGGAATTTTTCATGGTTCACCTTTTATGAGAGAGATAATTAATCGCGCAATTTTACACTATTTAAGGAATTTCATCCGGAATAATGAATTGTAGATCACTTGTCTTTTTCTTGGATAGAAATAAGAATCCAAATATTCCGATAATACCAATTGCAAAGCCTCCATCCCAGTTTGCTACGGGTGCGATATTATCATTCAGATACCCTCCCATGAGTGGACTAATTCCTGCCGCAGCGCTCCAGGTGAGGCCGGCTACGCTCATGTAACGACCACGCAAATCGGGCGGTGCCAATCCAGCCACATAAGATGATGCAGTGGGCATCAAGATGAACTCGCCGATTGTCATGATAACGATACTGATCCAAAATCCGATAAAGGAATGACCTAATGCCACACTTCCCACACCCAGGGTATAAAAAAAAGTGCCCAAGGTTATCACAGGTAATGGTCGAAAACGCTTGGTTATCCGTGTGACGAACACCTGGAGGAAAACCACCATAAGGGCATTGGTTGTAGGAATGAATCCATATTGTCTTTCCGGAACCTTATAAATCCCGTTTGCATAGACGGGCATTAAGATCCAAATCATTACTGCGCACATTTGAGCCAGAATAAAAGCCGCGATAAAAGATAGGAATTGTGTATCCCGTAAAACCTGCAAGTATCCCCCAAAGGATTTTAGAATGTGCTCTGATGAGCTGGTATTTTTAGGCAACGTCTCGAGTGCAAAGAAAGCAAGTAGTAGACTATAGATAAGCATTCCCGTACCGGCAAAGAAAAATGTAATCGTAAAGGACACTGAAGATATAAACCCACCTACCATTGGTCCAATGGAAATCCCAGCATTGTTACTCAACCGCATGAGTGCATAAGCATCCGGTCTCTTTTCTGCTGGGATTAGATCAGCTAACATGGCGTCAGCACCAACTCGATAGAGAGGGTTGAATGTGCCACTCAAACTCATCAGTATCGCGAAACTAAGAAAGTCGTGGGCGTTGCTCATAAAGAAGTGCACAACACCATTCCCAGCCAGGCTGAAGACCATCACCCATTTGCGGCCGATCCTGTCGGTTATCGGACCTGCAATGAAGGCGGCAATCAAGCCTGCGGTAGCATTGATGGTCATCAGACTGGCAATTTGGGTCAATGGCAAATTAACACGTTGTCTCACATAGATCATTAAAAATGGCCAGATCATGCTGGATCCGATCGTACTGATCAGCATACCGAAAAACATCAACCTTAATTGCTTGGGGTATTCTTTTAATAACCGTAAAGGGTTAGTCAGCACAAAGGAACCTCATAAACATATTAAATGTCTACTAGAACACCCTCGACGGGTAATCCATAGGATTTGGCAATCAGTTCAACCGGGTGGATTGCAGGTCTACCAGTGGCATGCGTGATTTGCCAGCGGCAAGTTTCACTATCACACACCACTACGGGGCTATTTGGAACACCCTCACAAATAAAATTGAATAAAGATTTTCCAACATCCATGGCTATTTCGTATTTCTCTTTCTTATATCCATAGGTACCAGCAATTCCACAACAAGTAGCCCGACTGTCAATGATATTCAATGCTGGAATCAGGTTCAGTATTTGTCGTCCGGGATTACCGATGCGATGTGACCGATATTGGCATGGGATGTGATATCCAAGTGTTAATGGAATTGGATTGAAATTTAGATTGAGCGAGCCTTCATCGAGTAGAAGAGATAAGAATTCATTGAAATCATAAGTGCATTCAGCAACTAATCGCGCATCCATATCGTGCATTTCTAATAAATCTGGAGCTTCTTCTTTGAGGGTTAATGTACAACTTGTTGATGTGCCAACGATGGGGACACCCTGGCGGGCATAATTTACCAAACTCTTGACATTATTCGCATGATACTTGCGGGCAGCTCCAAACTCTCCGTTGGATAATAATGGCAAGCCACAACAATTCTGACGAGGTACAATGACCTCGAATCCATTTGCTTCCAATACGTGAATCGCAGCACGACCGACCCGTGGTTCGTAATATTGCGTCGAGCAACCGTGGAAATAGACAACTTTTCTGAGAGGGTGAGAAGGCTTGGGATGAGACCGGAACCAGGTGGTAAAGAGTTGCCGGCTGAATGGCGGTAATGGTGCAGAATGATGGATACCGAGGGCAAATTCAGCAAACCAGCGAGCAGGTTTAAGATTGAGGGCAGTATTTGCCAATGAAGATATAGGATGCGCAAATTTCCCTAATAGCTCCGGACGAGCGATGAGATTGTTCCTGAGACGTAAGTGGATGGGTAAATTACCATGAGCAACCAATGCTGCCCGTGCACGGGCGTTGATCTCTGCTATTTTTACCCCCGTAGGGCATGCCAGGTTACAAACCCGACAACCACTACAATAATCCACAGATTTATCCGGAGGGGATTGGTTTGGACCACGGAAACGCCCTGCTTGCGGACCCTCATACTTGGGACCAGGGAATAAATCTGTGACCGCTGAAACTGGGCAAGCTGCTGTACAGATGTTACATTTGATGCATTGATCGATAGAGAATTCGGGGAGTGTCTGCTCTGCCGCATTCAAGGAAATTCCAATCGCTCGACTGAGCATCATAGTATTGCACGCTGAGACAAATTCTCACCGACTTTAAAACCAGTTGCCAGGGCAATTCCTTCCAATGATCGCTCGCGAATTGGGTCGCAGTTTCCAAGCACCGAGCCGACCGCGTACAGGTTTTGATAGATGACCTGCTCGCCATTGGTGATAGGATGGAGCTCAGGATTCACATCTAATCCGGCTGAATGGATGGGATGGCTTTCTTGAGCGAGGAAGTTATCCTGGAACCATTGAGATCGAATTTGAGTAACATCGATGGGGAAACCAAAGATCGATTCTTGTGCATCCCCATTCTCATCGGTGGTTATCCCTCCTCCAAGAATTCCACCTGTGGCAAGGACATAATATTTCGCGGGATGTGATTTTTGTCTCGCTGCGGCATCTGACCAGATGGTTGTGACTAAATTGTTGTCTGTGCTGGCAGATGAAACTGACATTCCATTGAAGATTGAGCCATGATGGTTTTCGATTGCAGCAAAGATCATATTATGAAGCCGAATTCCAGGGATGGACGGAGGTAAACCAGGAATTTCGAAGACCGGTATACCCAAAGCTGTTTCGAGGTGTTGCAGAGCCTGTGCAGTTTTATTCAATCCCAATACTGCCGGGAATCCAACCCGACCTACATTACCAAGCTTTGGTTTTAATACATCGATGACTTCCTGCCGGAATTCTGGATCATCAAATAACCGTGCCAAAACACTTCCAGAAACGAATTTTCGGATATGGAGGGATTCCAGATCCAGGGAGATGTCTCGTGCAAGGATACCTTGTTTGTTGAGATTATCTGCAACCATGGATGGGTAAAAATCATGGAATTGGCTGAAACCGACAATTAACATGGGTGACGGTTGACTTGCATCTCCTGCGGTCATGGTCATGGGCGCCAGGCAGGTGGGACGAAGTGTACCCAAAGCAGTCGGTAGATACAGGTTTGTGTTTAGGGAGCCATAATATGGGTAATCTGATTCTCTGCATAGGTTGAGAAATGAAATGACAGCTTTTTCCAGCGTCTCCACACCAACACGAGCGTAGGGATGATCGGGAGTTGATTTGATAAATTCCTCCAAGAAGATACCCGGTGACTTTATCGGTTGAGAAAAATTGGGTGGCTTGTACCCCAAGATATCGATGCATCCACTGCTCCAATAAGTAGCTCCCCAACCTTTTGTAATGACCTGGACCTTTAGACCTCCTATACATGCCTGCCATGCTGCAATCAATCCAGATAATCCTGCCCCAATTACAACAACATCTGTTGGCTGACTAACGCTGGGAATATTCCGATGAATCGCGGGTGTAAGGCTCTTTACAAGTGGATGATTATTTCCATCCACAAGTCTTGAATAGTGTTCAGGCGCTAGTTTCGATTCGTTTTCTCCGGGTAAGTTATCCGCGTTCAGGTTGTTGATATAAACTAGCTCATTAAAACGCTCCTGGCGTAATTGCTGACCCCACAAAACGGGTAAATTACCCTTCCAGCGTTCCTGGAGGAAATCCCGAAGGGAAACATTTGTTTCTTCGATGGGAGGATGCCTGAGATCATGTAACATTCCTGCAACCCTGAACGCACAATAAGCTCCCTGGCAAGGTCCCATACCCAGGCGTACATCCCGACGAATATCATCGATGGTCCGAGCATTGGCTTGGATGATTGCTTGCACAACTTCGTCCTGGGTAGTCAGCTCACATTCGCAAACGAGCTGACCATAAGATGCTTCGTTCTCAACTTCTTTAAGTCGCCCACCCAGGTATAGATGATGATTGTTGGCTTCATGCTTTGAAGGCAATATCTCAAGATGGGTCCGACACAGGCGATTTACTTTAAATCTCTCTCCTATTAAATCAACCGTTACTTCCGCCATTTTTCGATAGGTCGTCCACTTGCCACCGGTTATCGTGATGAATCCATCAACCCCGTCACGGTCTTTATGGTCGAGCAGCGTAAATGACCGGCTGATATCTCGATTAAGATTTGGATAACCTTCATGGATCAAGGGGCGAATACCTGCCCATGCCCTTAAAATGCGGAACTGCTTAAATAGGGGGATGATCTTCTCCCCTTCGTCTAGCATCAAGCGGATTTCCCAAGGCTCAATCGAGTAATGATCAGGATCCGCAGTCCGGATGTCGGTGGTACCCATAATTGCGACTGTGTGTGCTGGAACCAGAATATCTCCATCAGAAGGTAATTTACAGCGATTTATTACCGTATTAACCACCCGATGGTTTAATGCCACCAATGTGCCTTTTCCTGGTAGCATCTGAAGGTTGATATCAACCATATTGGCGATTTTTCCAACCCAGGCACCCGATGCATTGACTACCAAATCGGCATCGATTTGCACATCCTCATCCTTCACCAGATCGTGGCACAAAGCACCTTTCACCGATGGAAGATGCGCTGAAGAATGTAACCTGGTGGTGAGGTTGATTACTTCATGATAAGTTAAAATTTGTGCGCCATGTTGGCGCGCAGATTCAGCATTTAGATCAGTTGCGAGGAAAGAGTCAGCCGATGCATCGGATACATGGAAACATTGTTGGATCTTCGGATCCAATAAAGGCTCCTGCTTGAGCATCTGGCGAATAGCTATAGTCTCAACTGGTATTCCTACTGCGTGGCAACCATTAAGAAATAGAGGAACATATGTCGGATCATCCTGTGGGGTGAGCACGAAAAAACCGCCCGTATCTTCAATGCATTGGGGCATGATTCGACGCAGGATTCGGTTTTCCTCGATACAATCTCGAGCAGCTAGAGGATCATTAACCACATATCGCCCACCACTATGCAGCAATCCATGGAATCGCCCAGTAGTACCATATGCCAGGTCGCGCCTTTCGACCAGGAGACATTTATATCCTCGCATGGCAAGGTCACGTAAGATACCTGTACCGGTCGCTCCACCACCGATCACTAGGATATCCGTTTGAATATGACGCATGAATTTTCCTAACTACGAAAGGGGATTGGACTTAGGATAGGAGGATATTAATAAGTGAGTCACTAATCTATCCAATTCAAGGTGCGTTTGACAGCTTTTAACCATCCTTTGTATAAATCCTCCCGTTGATTTCCTTCCATCTGCGGTGTCCATATCTGACTGATTTGCCAGTTAGCCCTCAAATCATCCAGATCATTCCAATAATTTACTGCCAAACCAGCAGCATACGCTGCCCCCAAAGCGGTGGTTTCCGATATTTTAGGTCGCACCACTGGAACTCCAAGGATATCGGCTTGAAATTGCATAAGCAGCGAGTTACTCACCATTCCACCATCCACTTTGAGATTTGTAAGCTTGACTTTTGAATCTTCTTCCATGGCATCCAGGATTTCTCGGGTTTGGTAAGCAGTGGCTTCCAGAGCGGCTCGTGCGAGGTGACCTTTATCGATATATCTAGTTAATCCGACAATCGCTCCTCTGGCATCTGAGCGCCAATATGGAGCAAATAATCCGGAAAATGCGGGGACGAAATAGATTCCCCCGTTATCTTCCACACTCCCGGCAAGCGCCTCAACCTCGGAGGATTTTGTGATTAAACCAAGGTTATCCCGCAGCCATTGGACCAAGGCACCCGTGATGGCAATTGAGCCTTCCAAAGCATAGACTGCTGGTTGATCTCCAAATTTATAAGCCAAGGTTGATAACAACCCGTGCGTCGATTGAATTAAATTGTTTCCAGTGTTCAGCAACATAAAACAACCCGTTCCATAGGTGTTTTTAGCTTCGCCAGGATTGAAACAGGTTTGACCCACCAGAGCAGATTGTTGGTCACCCAGGTCACCGCAGATCGGTATTACATCATTAAATGGACCCTTGATTAATGTCGTACCATAAATCCCAGGGTCACTGGAGGGGTAGATCCGAGGTAACATGCACCTTGGAATGTTCAATATATTCAAGATCCCATCATCCCAATCCAGGCTCACCAAATTCATTAACATGGTACGGCTGGCATTGCTTACATCGGTGATATGGATGCCCTGATTAGGACCTCCCGTCAACCACCAGATGATCCAACTGTCGATGGTACCAAAAAGTGCTTCACCCTGTTCAGCTGCTTTCCGTAAGTGTGGCACATTATCAAGCAACCACATAATTTTCGGACCAGAGAAATAAGTCGCCAGAGGTAATCCAGCTTTCCCCCTGAAACGGTCCTGACCCCCCTCAACAGCCAATGTATCGCAGATATCCTTGGTGCGTGTATCCTGCCAGACGATGGCGTTATAGTACGGCATGCCGGTATTTCGATCCCAAACAACGGTTGTTTCACGCTGGTTGGTAACTCCAATTGCAGCAATATTTCCGTGTTCCATATTCCCCTTCGTAATAACATCACGAATAACTTCCTGGGTGCATTGCCAAATTTCGAGTGGGTCATGTTCTACCCATCCAGGTCGGGGATATATCTGCTGATGTTCCCTCTGTGCGGTTCCTACGATGTTCCCGCCATAATCGAAGAGCATACAACGGGTACTGGAGGTTCCTTGGTCAATGGCAGCGATGAATTTCGTCATACAGATGTGTTATCGACCGAGAGTAACCAATAATCCATTGATAAGTTGACTTTTTTCACTTGGTGTGAGCCTTGCGGCAGAGTGAAAAACGAAGTATCGCAATGGTGGCATTTCGCCTTCGTTGATTACCTCAACAATTTCATCAGGTTCTTCCAAAGGAGCCGTCTGCCACTCTGAAAAATTAAAATTTCGGCGGGCTTCAATTGCATCATAATAGATCAGCCATGAAGCTGGGGCGATATTGGAATACCACGGCCAGATTGTCTCGTTACTATGACAGTCAAAGCATGCCCGTTTGGCGAGCATACGGGTTTGTTGGCTATCCCAATTCGGTTCGATAACCACAGGTGGATTGTTATGATCTCTGCCATAAGGGATCAACTGGATTAATAGAATAAGAACAATTCCGATCACGATCGAGATGGTCAGGATTTTTAGGATCCGAATTAACATTAGAAAATACCTCTGGTGATTATCCACTGATTATTTGATAATCTATCATTTCCTTCACAGTCAATTAACCCAGAAAATCACCAAAACTATCGAAAAAACTGATTAATATCATGTATAGCCGGCTGGATTTTGCGATTGCCACTTCCAGGTATCATTGCACATATCTTCGAGTGTTCTTCGAGCATACCAGTTTAATTCCTGGTTAGCTTTTGTTGGGTCAGCATATGAGATGGCTGCATCACCCGGACGGCGGTCCATTATTTTGTAAGGTATTTTATGGTGACAAGCTTTTTCGAATGCCTCAATCACTTCCATGACGCTATAACCTCTGCCTGTCCCGAGATTATATGTCACAAGACCAGGATTTTGGCTCAGTTTATCCAATGCTTTGGTATGACCAGCTGCCAGATCCATAATGTGGATATAATCTCTTACACCTGTTCCATCCGGAGTTGGGTAATCATTACCCCACACACGCACAAAAGGTCGCCGTCCCACTGCCACTTGAGCTACGTATGGCGTCAGGTTATTCGGGATACCGTTCGGATCTTCACCCATCCGTCCGCTTGGATGGGCTCCGACTGGATTAAAGTAACGCAGGATGGCAATATTCCATTCAGGCTCCGCATGAAATAAATCGCGCAGGATGTCCTCGATCATCAGTTTGGTTCTACTATAGGGGTTAAGTACTGATAGAGCAAATTCTTCTTTAATCGGTACAGTTTTTACTTCTCCATACACTCCAGCAGATGAGCTGAAGACGATATTTCGAATGTTATGTTTTTTCATTGCTTCAAGTAATACAAGAGTCCCGGATACATTGTTATGGAAGTATTGAAGTGGGCTATGGACCGATTCTCCCATTGATTTTAATCCTGCAAAATGAATTACAGAATGGATTGGGTGATTATTGAATACTTCATTCAGAGAATCTCGTTCTAATATATCGACTTTGTAAAATTTCAAATCTTTGCCAGTGATCTCTTTCACCCGGTGAAGCGATTCCTCCTTGCTATTGCTGAGATTATCCACAACGATGACCTCATAACCGTTCTGGAGCAGCTCTACACAAGTATGGCTTCCGATGTATCCAGCACCACCTGTGACGAGTACTTTCATCGATAATCCTCCCGAGGGGGGCAGAAGGTATCAACGATCACGGATGGTTCCAATGTGTATACACCATGTGGTACGTTGGAAGCAGTCGAATAACTATCACCTTTCACCAGCTCGTACTTTTTCCCATCGATGTTCATTTCCACATGACCTTCAACCAGATAACCAACCTGTTCATGGGGATGAGAATGGATCGGAATTGTGACATGCGCATCAAATCTGAATTCACATATCATCATGGATTGACCTTCCACTAAAGTCCTGCGGATCACACCTGGAAGAACATAGATGGGTCTGGCATCTTTATTAGGGAAAATCATAAGTTTTACTCCATTTTTATGATCATATTACTGGCAAAGATATTGGTTTTAATAAACTTACAGATTTATGCAACGCTTCGATAGCTGCAATATTGGCTCTGCTATCTTCGTGGCTAATTTGCGGTGGTTTTCCATGCAATATAGCATTTTCTAGGTCCTCTACTTCACCGTGATATAACTTTGCACCTCTAATTGAAATTGTCTGAGTTTGCCCATCACGTTCTATTATTAACTTGGTTTTAATCCCTGGTTTATATGGTTCAGAAATGATGATCCTACCTTTATCACCGGTTATTTCCATTAAGGCTTTGAACGGAGTTATGAAACTGCATTCGAACTGAGAAATCACTCCTCCAGGAAATACCAATTGACCCGCATAAAGTAAATCGACACCCGTTGGACCAGTGACCTGATGACCATATACTTCAAGTGGTTCTTTCCCGGTGATATAGCGTGCGAAGCTGATGGGGTAACAACCGACATCCCAAAGACATCCGCCACCCAAAGCTGGGTCAAACCGAACATCATTGGAGCGAGTATTTGTGTAACAAAATGAACCGCGAATTAGTTGGAGGTTTCCAATGTCCCCCTGATCTACCATCTGTTTAACCAATAATGTTTGGCGATGGTGCCTGTACATGAATGCCTCAGTAATAACCATTCCTGTATTCCTGGCTACGGAAATAACCTCATCCAACTCTTTAATACTTGTAGTAAGCGGTTTTTCACATAAGACATGTTTTCCACTTTGCATCGCTTTTATCGACCACTCAGCATGCATGCTGTTTGGTAAACTGTTATAGATTACCTCAATTTCTGGGTCTGCCAGTAATGCTTCGTAACTTGAGTGGTAGCGTGGAATTTCCCATTCTTTGGCGAATTCTACTGCTTTATCCAGTGAACGGCTGGCAACAGCACTCAGAATACTATTCTTCGAGGCGCGAAGGGGTTCAATCAGAGCACGATTAATTCGTGCGGTGCTTAATAACCCCCAACGGAGATGCCTTATTTTAGCCATTGGTACCAATTATACACGCCTACAATACCTTTCTATCAGGTTGAGTATAATACCAGACATATGACCCTATCTTCGTTATTAGCCCATTGGAGAGCAGACCCTCAAGTGGGACCAAATCTCATTGAGTGGCGAATTCTTCCCAGAAAACCGGCGCATTTCACGCCATTCCCAACAGGAATTCATCCAGCTCTTAAGGAAGCGCTAGTTTCGCATGGCATCGCTTCCCTCTACACTCATCAAGCTGACTCCTTGGAAGCCACCAAACATGGGAAAAACATAGTTGTGGTGACTGGGACTGCCAGTGGTAAAACTTTATGTTACAACCTGCCAGTTCTGGATTGCATGTTGAAAGAAAATGAAGCCACAGGATTATATTTATTCCCCACCAAGGCTTTATCGCAAGACCAGTATTCTGTATTGAAATCCTTGTTAAATCAAATCTCTTCATCTGCGAAGGTTCGTAGTCAACAAAATAATGCGCCAGATGTTATCAAAAGCGCTATCTACGATGGTGATACACCTGTAAGTTTGCGTTCTACTCTCAGAAACCAAACCCGGTTGATTATTAGCAATCCAGATATGCTTCATACAGGTATCCTACCGCACCATACGGGGTGGGCGCAATTCTTCCAAGGGCTTCGTTTCGTGGTAATCGACGAAATTCATACCTATAGAGGTGTATTTGGATCCCATATCGCCAATGTGGTCCGTCGATTGAAACGGATCGCCAATTTTTATGGAGCTGTGCCACAATTCATTTTGACTTCCGCTACGATTGGCAACCCAGCTGAATTGGGACAACAGATTATCAATGAGCCGGTGACATTAATCGATCATGATGGGGCAGAAAAGGGCGAGAGACATTTTCTAATTTATAACCCTCCCATCATCGAAAAAAGTTTAGGGCTTCGGAGGAGTGCGATCCAGGCAGGTGTCAACCTGGCAGAGGATCTTCTGACTTACAATATTCAGACAATCGTATTTAGCCGGGCAAGACGCACGGTGGAAATAATACTGACCTACCTGCGGGAACAAATCCATAACTCGAATGTTTCCATAAAAAACAATGAGAATAAAGCCAGTGAACTAATTCGCGGATATCGATCTGGATATTTACCCAGGCAGCGACGCCTTATTGAGGAAGGCTTGCGAAAGGGAGATGTGCGCGTCGTGGTGGCGACGAACGCCCTTGAACTGGGTATCGATATAGGCGGCATGGAGGCTTCACTCCTAGTAGGGTATCCAGGCACAATCGCAGCAACCTGGCAACAGGCAGGTCGGTCTGGACGGGGCGAAAAGTCGTCTCTGGCAGTACTGGTGGCTTCTCCAAATCCTTTGGACCAGTATTTAGCACAACATCCGGAATATTTTTTCAGCCGTTCCCCTGAGCATGGAATGGTCAATCCGGATAACCTGCTAATACTATTGGGACACATTCGTTGCGCAGCATTTGAACTTCCATTCCAGGAAGGGGAGAAATTTGGCTCAGTTGACCCGCAAGTCTTGCGAGAAATGTTGGAATTCCTGCAAGGAGAGGGTGTGGTACATCGCTCAGGAACAAAATATTTCTGGATGGCAGACAAATACCCTGCCCAGAATGTCTCCTTAAGAAGTGCATCGACTGAAAGAGTACTGCTGCAAGTGCCTATTATGGATGGAGATAAGCAGTCTAAACTGCAAACAATGGGTGAGGTGGATGCCTCAAGCTCGTATTGGATGACCCATCCTGGTGCGGTTTACATGCATGAAGGCACAACTTTTCTAGTAAAAGATCTTGACTTCGAAAAACACCTAGCCATCCTTGAACCGACGAATGTGGATTACTATACTGAACCTCGTCGGGAAGTAATCGTACAACAAGTGGAAAAATTAGCCATAGCCAATGTGTCAGGTGGTGAAAAGGCTTATGGAGAAATACAAGTTACATCACAGGTGACAGGATTTCGCAAGGTCAGGTGGCACACCAATGAGACTTTAGGTGTGGAAAATTTATCTCTGCCTCCAACGGAGCTACTGACCACTGGATATTGGCTAGCTTTATCCGATGATACCGTCGGGAAGTTACGCGAGGAAGGATTGTGGTCCAATGCCCCCAATGAGTATGGACCCAATTGGTCTAGGCAGAGAGATATCACCAGGGCACGTGATGGGTACCGCTGTCAGATATGCGGTACAGCTGAGGGAGATAAAGCTCATCACGTTCACCATAAAATCCCGTTTAAAATGTTTGATTCAGCGGAGCAAGCCAACCAGCTATCTAACTTGATTACCTTGTGTAATTCCTGCCACCGGAAAGTTGAAACCGCAGTGCGAGTGCGGAGTGGGTTGGCAGGTTTGGCTTTCACCTTGGGAAATCTGGCACCCCTCTTTTTGATGTGCGATATCGGAGATTTAGGGATTCACTCCGATCCGCAATCGTCACTGGCAGAAGGGAAACCTGCTGTGATACTATATGACCTGATTCCGGGTGGGATAGGTTTAAGTGAAAGGCTATATGAGATCCATGCTGAATTGATGGATAGAGGGCGTGAGCTGGTGGAAGCCTGTGGATGTGAAGATGGTTGTCCATCCTGCGTTGGACCCGGAGGTGAAGGAGGACTAGGTGGAAAGCGGGAAACATTAGCTTTACTTAAAGAATTATCGAAGTAAAAAAAGAAAGTTAGTGATTAAGCAAACAGCAACAATAATAAATATAAACACCCAAGAAATTAATGCAATAGGTATTTTGTTTACATGAACAAGGATTTCGAAAATATGTTGGCAAAGTTCGGATAGGTAGATAACTCGATATAATGAACCCGTTTGGCTATTTCTTCAGCCAACCGCCTTTGTTCCAAAGAAAGGAGCATTTGTCTGGCGCCAGCCCCGGCAGCATTTCCTACCTGATGGAACCGGATTAGTGGTAAGGCTGGAAGCATTCCAATCCGGATCGCACTGGGAATGTTAATATAGGTGCCAAAAGCTCCAGCAATAATGAATTCTTCAACCATCTCAGCAGAAATTCCTGCATACTCCAGTAATATCTCGATCCCTGCACGGATTGCTCCTTTGGCAAGTTGAATTTCATTAATATCCTGTCGAGAGACTACCAGATCTCGACCATTTCCGGTCTTTTTATGGTCAACAAGCAGGAACTCGCGTTTTGGACCGGTTTGTCTTACTGAGGGATGATCAAGAATAAAAGATCCTCGATGGTCCAATACGCCGATATCGAGCATACATGCGATGGCGTCCAAAATACCCGACCCGCATAATCCAACTGGGTCAAGGTTGTCGATCGTCTGTATCCGTAACTCCCCATGGATGATTTGTACACGTTCAATTGCCCCGGGTGCCGCCCGCATTCCGGCTTGAATATGTGCTCCCTCGAAAGCTGGACCTGAGGCGCAGGAGCAGGATAACAATTGGTTGTTATGAGCCAGGGTAATTTCCGTATTCGTGCCGATATCAATTGCAATGCTGGTTTTGGTGGCAAATGATATTCCTGTGGATAGCAGCATGGCAACGTGATCTGCTCCGACATAACCAGCGATATTCGAAGGGAGATGGATTTTCGCTCCAGGTGCAATTTTGAGCCCAATAATATGGGCATCAAGCTCCAAAGGCTCACTCACGGCAGGGACATACGGTGCGACCCCAAGTTGGTGAACAGGCAAGCCGGCAAAGAGATGGTGCATGGCGGTATTGCCAACTACCACTGCTTCAACGATCTGATCTGAATTTAATATTGGATTGAGTGTTCTTGCATTTAGGCATAATTCTTCAATAGCTTCGTTTAATGTATCGATTAATCTTGACTGAAGAACCTTATTTCCATCGGAAACATTATTGGAATAGCTTATCCGGCTGATGACATCTTCACCAAACCCAGTTTGAGGATTCATTGCCCCAGTTTTTGCCAGAATTGTCCCAGTCCCCAAGTCACAAAGATAGGCAGCTAGTTTAGTTGTGCCCACATCAACAGCAAGCCCTAATAATGGAGATTTGGATGGTAATATTGCTACAATTGAACCTTTGCGCATAGCCAGGGATACATGCCAATTATTAGCACGTAAAAGTGGTGAGATCGTTTTAAGTACGAGGTATTTGAATTCTACTGGCAGGGGTATTCCTTTTTGAACTAGACTATCCTTGACCCGCATAGTATCAGCTCTAAGATCGGTAATAGTCGGTTCGGGAATATCCAGCTCAATGGGGATAACGGGTGGGTCAAGTTGCACAGATTGAGCCTGTCCTTCAATCTGCAACCTTTGAGGCGCTGTGAGCGACTCAGGTGGAATTTCGATGGTGAGATCACTCAGGGGAAATGATTGGCATGCCAGACGAAAACCTGCCTGAAACTCGCCTTCCGAAAAGAGAGCTTTTTCTTCAAGAGTTGGATCGGTTAGTTTTCCATGTAATAAACGGATTTTACAGCTGTCACAGATACCCACCCCACCACAGATAGAAGCTAATGCAATTCCCCCATCTTGTGCGGCATTTAATACTGAACTCCTTGATTCAGAAATTACACGTCTACCAACAGGCTGAAAAATGATGGTGTGTTCTGGCTTATTTTGCATAATGGTTTTGATATTTACAGATACCTTTCAGGGTGCAATACTCACAGGACGTTCCATAAGCAGATACATCTTTCCCGATTCCCATCACCAGGGATAAGGATTTGTTGGGGACCATCATCCATGAATCAGTGAGGGATACGTTGATCTCCTCACAATCTAACAGTGAAAATATCTCCGGTTGGCCGAGTTCTACAGACCAACCGACCATACCTGGGTTTAAAGGCACGCTTGTGTTCAATCCATCATTTTTCACTAGGTTTTCGAAATGATTACAGGCCTGGATTGCCAGCATCTCTACGGCAGCTGAGCCTACGCCGTCCAGTGCCAAAGCAACTATTGGATCAACATTGAATAAACTGGAGATACTATTATCCAGCTCACTCCCAATGGTGCATAACATCACCAGGATCTCTTGGGCGCGGGCTAGATGTTGGGCTATTAACTGACCGGATAGATGATGTTTCCCGTGATCCGAGCTATGTTGTATCAGCTCTAATCGCTCATGCGTGAAGCCTTTAACTTCATATTTTTCATATAGCACCAGGGGTTTTAACAGAGCCTGTCCCATAATAATTGCTTGCTCGGTAGTTTTAACCAAGTTTGGTCGCCGTGATCGGATAACTTCGGGGTCTGCACCTTGAGCCCGAAGTACCTGGTCTACGGTTAACTGCATGTTCCAATGATCTAGGATAGGCATACGTAAATCTCATGATTATTAAGAAGGTACCAGAATATTATGCTGCCATCATGGTCGGAAGCAATATCCTTAATGCATTCACAAGTTGTTCTATATCATCTGCGGTATTATAACCCTGGACTGATAGGCGCAGAAAATGATGCTGATTCCATTCTATGCACGGAATTTCAATCTTATACTCTGTGTATAATCGGGATTTCAATTCATTTATATCCCTAATAATAGGAATAGGTATCGTGCACATTTGATGATAGAAATCTGATCCTAATGGGTACAAAGGTGATAGACCGGTGATATCACAAATTTGTCCCATTGCAAGACCTAGCAGGTGATGGCATGCATCCCGTACATCATCCCAGTGATTGGTTTTCATGAAGTCAATCGCAGTGGGGACAGTTAATGCAGCTGCAGGGTCTTTTGTTCCACTCCACTGCAAGTAATCGACAAATCTCGATTCACGTGGATTTGTAAACCTTGACTGATAGCCCCAGCTAACTATCAATGGTTCGATGAGGTTTTGAACCTCAGGTCTAGCATAGATGAATCCTGAGCCTTTAGGGCTTAGCATCCATTTATGACAATTCCCCACATAAAAATCAGCCTGGATTGCATCCAAATCCACTGGCATCTGTCCTGGTGCATGGGCACCATCGATTAAGGTGAGGATGCCGGCCTGACGGGCACGCTGGCAGATCATCTCAACCGGCATGGTCAGCGAAGTAGGAGAGGTGATGTGGCTGATAAATATTATTTTGGTATGCGGTGTCACTCCTCGCCAGAATTGATCAGCAATTTCCTCCTCTGATGTAACTGGAATTACGATGGATAGTTGCTTAAATAACGCACCAGTTTTGTTGCATACGAATTCCCAAGCAAAATTGCAAGCCCCATATTCCTGGTCTGTGGAGAGGATTTCATCACCTGGATTGAGTTGCAGCGATCGAGCAACAATATTCACCCCGTGCGTTGCGTTGGGGATGTAAACGAGATCGCTCGTCGAAGCATTGAGATACTCCCCCAATTTCTGGCGGGCGTGGTGCAGATAATTATCCAGCTCGATCCACAAGAATTGCACAGGTTGCAGCTCCAACTGCCTTTGCCATGCCTGATATTGCTCAAAAACAGGTCTGGGACATGCTCCGAATGAACCATGGTTTAGAAAGACAACCTGGGGATCAAGTAAGAAGGAATTTTTTAGCATTTATTCCTGTGAGTTGTACTGTTTGTAGACTAAGATATTGTATCATTAGAGGGTGCTTATATAATGCGCGATATAATAACGATAATAAATATCTTATTACGATATCATAATATGGAAAATTCCTGGTTGTATACTTGTGCAGATATCTTGGGAGTATAAAGAGGTGATTGCATGCGTATAATCATTGCCGGTGGGAGTGGTCTGATTGGGCGTGAGTTAGTCTCTGCGCTAGTCAACACTGGCAACGAATTATCGATCCTGAGTAGAAATCCTGGTAAGGTCATAGATATGCCTGGTGCGGTAAAGATCCTTCAATGGGATGGCAAAACTTTACAGGAATGGGGGGAGGAAATTGAAAAAACAGATGCGGTGATAAACCTTACTGGTGAGAATATTTCTGGAAGTGGTCTTTTCCCTACAAGATGGACTGCTGAGAGAAAGGAACGTCTCCGTCAAAGTCGGGTGAGTGCAGGAAAAGTACTTACCCAAGCCATAGAAATGTCGGGTAGAAAACCATCAGTATTCGTGCAGGCTTCCGGGATCGGTTTTTATGGAAAGCAACCTGAAAAGCAATTTACTGAAGAATCTGGTGGTGGAGATGATTTTTTCGCCAACTTAAGCAAGGTGTGGGAAGCTTCAAGCCAGCCGGTTGAAGTTCTTGGGGTTCGCCGGGTGATTGTGCGTAATGGGATTGTTTTGAGCACCAAAGGCGGTGCATTACCCTCGCTATTATTACAATACAGATTATTCGTGGGTGGTCCGATTGGAGGTGGGAAACAGGTATATTCATGGATCCATATCGATGACGAAGTAAATGCGATCCGGTTCTTAATAGAGAATAATAACGCAAGCGGGGTATTTAATTTAACTGCTCCGAATCCGGTTACGAATAAGGAATTTGGAAAAACTATTGGTAGGGTGATGAGACGCCCCCATTATTTCCCACTCCCAGGCTTCGGTATGCGTATCGCTTTTGGCGAGGTGGCCTCCATGGTTTTAGAAGGTCAAACAGTTTTCTCTAACAAATTATTGGAGGCGGGTTACGTTTTTAAATTTCCAACTTTGGATTTAGCCCTCAAGGATTTATTGAAAACGTTGTAGTACTTATCGAAGAATCGTTTTAATTTCTCATTATTGAATGGATATCGATGATCGTAAATGAAAATCTTGGCAATAAGTGATCTCGTCGTAGATTGGATCTATAGTACGAAAATTCGATCACTCTTTTCGGATATCGATTTGGTTATTGGATGTGGAGATTTGCCACAAAACTACCTCGAGTTTATCGTGAGTACATTGGATATTCCAATGTTTTACGTCCATGGTAACCATACGCACAACGACACAATAGAAATGCATGAGGACAAAATTTCTGTTGCTACTATTGATCTACATCGGAGGGTGAAACGTGTTAATGGCTATACCTTTGCCGGAGTAGAGGGCTGTATAAAGTATTCAAACGGTAAATATCAGTACTCTCAATTTGATATGTGGCTGCATGTATTTCACCTTGTCCCGCCTCTGTTAATGAACCGGATCAATTTCGGGCGTTATCTAAATGTATTTGTTACACATGCTCCCCCTTGGGGGATTCAAGATCAATCTGATTTTGCTCACCAAGGAATAAAAGCGTTCCGTTGGTTGCTCGACCATTTCCATCCCGATTACCATCTGCATGGTCATATTCATATCTACAGACCCGATATGGTCACCGTGACCATATCGGGGAAAACAAAGGTAATCAATGCATATGGATACAAGAAAATCGATGTGTGAAATGAGTTTTTTATATATTTATCTGCAAATGATTATCGGGATAGGCATTTGACGTAAAAACTCGTCCACATCACTACCTAAAACAACTTCCATTAAGGGATTACGGCTATAGCCACCGGTAACCAGAAAATCAATATCAAGCCGCTTCACAGATTCGAGAACTACCTCGATAATATTATTTTTTGTCGCAACAATATATTCCGCGTGGATATTATGTGATATCAGATAATCGCGCGCTGCAGCATGAATTTCGTTAACATTCATTTCATTACCAATCGAAATCGCATGTAGAGGTATTTTCCATTTTCCTGCCAGATATGCGGAAATGTATAAAGCCTCATAAGCCTTGAGACTACCATCAAAAGCTAACATAGCATGGTTAAGTGGATTGCTGATCTGAGGAGTAAACAATATCGGTCGAGGGCACCTTTGAACCAAACTGTGAATACCTGAAGTAAGTCTGGCAAATGCTGATGGTTCCGGGGGATAAGAAATGTTAATTACAACAATGTCATTCCAGCGTGCTCGCTCGCATATATTTGTCGTGATATCTCCCGTTTTTAGTTGGAGATCACATTGTATTCCAGCCTCTTCGCACCGATTTATAAATTCGTTTTGTATATCATGCGTTGCAGGAGATTCTTTCTCCTCATCATCGGATAGAACGTATAAACCATGGATCCTGGTTTCTTCTCGATGAGCAATGACAAATGCCTGTTCCAATGCAAACCATCCATCTTCGAGACCATTGATAGGAACGAGTATTTCGCAAAACAGGTGATCATCACTTCGGGTCGATAAGACGGACTGCCTCCATTCGCCGGGAGGAGGACCAGACTCAAGGACGTCGGGAACTATCGCTTTAGCGATTTTTGTCCCCAGACGAGTAATAACTCGATCTGTGCGTTCACTAAATTGATCAGCCAGATCTTCCACCACACTATTCACTGAAACCTGACTCTGCAATTCCTCTTCCAAGGTCGCTCTATGCTCTGCAATCCAAAGATATAGATCGGTTTCAGTCCTGTTGGGGAAATCTCGCAACAATCCTCTTTCCTTAATGATATTTACAACCGGCAGATAGACTTTATCATACCAATCTACAACTGCTTCTGAAGCTGGAATTTCGTGCTCTTGTTCAATCCCCATAAAATAGCGATGTACCTCGATATGTTCTTCAATTACTTTATACTGACCTGGTTCTGTCACAGATAGCTCAGCCTCTGGGCGGAGTTTATCCAGATTTGAATTTTCCAAGAATTCTGCAAATTCGTATTTTAAAATTAAGTCCTCAGGTCGTACATCTGCTGTAAGAGGTACTCGAGAATGTACCTCGGTGACATAAGCCTGAATTTCTGGTGATCCAAGCTGCCTGGCAACAGAAACCCGGTGGTTACCATCGCTTACGAAATAAACTTCATCGATCTGATAAACTTCAATGGGAGGTAAACCAACCATTCCTTGATTAGCTATATCGATATTTGACCAGCGTTCAACATTGATATTTCTGCGTGGTAAGAAGCCACGCATGAAGTCTTGATAACGATTTACACTGCCAATAATGGCATTAATAGGGATATCTTTTAATACTTTTTTGGGGCTAATTTGAGCTTTAAGTTTTTGGCGGACCTCTTCGAAGGATAATAAGTCTGTTGATTCGCCTTTAAAACGGGCGAAAATCTCCCTCAAAGATGCTTTTTGGCGTGCAGATTTGAAATCCTGGATTGCACGGTCGATACTTATTGATCCTTTGTCATCCATTGAAATTATTACTCAATTCGTTTGATCCGATAATCGTATTGAGCACATTAACTTGCTCAATGACATGGATATATACCTGGTTTAAAGGATATGTTTTTAGTAATCGTTAATTTATTCGTCGGGGTAATCATTCCAACGACTCTCATAAAATATCCCATTATATATCTTTTTATCATATAAGTGTGTTTAGATAAATTTTGCTGCGATTTCACCCAATATTTATGTACAGGTTGTTATTAGCACACAAATTCCTGCAATATATCCTTATCATAATAATATATCTACCGTTCTTGTAAAACCAAAA
>Ga0154777_1100_pt1 | contig 26170 bp, 24 predicted proteins | sample Rifle2008BG16ft_FD_105785 | JGI IMG/M metagenome (GOLD analysis project Ga0154777, IMG submission 105785) | Chloroflexi bacterium RBG_16_47_49 | reverse complement strand
TTGTAATTGCAGATACCAGTTCGAGGTCTTCACAATCTGCATACTCATTACTGTTCAATTTATTGGAATAGACGGCATCCGATAGATCGAGAAGGTCATTAATCACCCCAGATGTAGAGTGGACGCCATCCAGTTCCCAATAGTATCCTTCCCTGAGAGAACCGTGCTAATAATACCACAAATTTTATCTTATTTATACTACTAATTCCAGGAATTGGGTTACAGGTTGCCTGGCGAAGCATCCTGAATAATGGGAGCAGGGTTTGGCTCTCGCCAGCTCGCCTAATCTCTGACTATTTTTGGGGTGTTCGTTATCATCCGAAGTACCTTACCAGCCATGAATATGGCCGCTGTGTTACCCTCGATGGGGTTATTTCAGCCGTGACCAGGCGGCCGTTTGCAGTCTCGTTACCATTTCATTGTTTTCCGGCATGTGAACGACCCCCAGGAGCGCACTTCACCCCGAGGGGTAAGCTCCCCTCAGGGTAATTTGTTTCCTGCCAGTTCCTTAGAGGAATGGCGGCGCAGTCCTTGGAATCTATTTTTACAGGCTACAAATTTCCCCCAATCGAAGATTATCTTAGGGCTTTCCAAACTGCGTCAATCGCAAGTAAACCGGTCAGGTTGCGGATAGGCCAACCTAAATCCATTGATTCGGCAGTATCAAAATAGTTGGGTCCATTGGTCAGGTGGAAGCGGTCCTCCATCAGTCCTTGACCAGTAAGGGGATCTGTTGCCGCCCAGAAATTCCACAGCGGAATATCATAATCGGCAGCCACGCGGGCGACTATCTGGTTAATCGCCTGATTCCCTTCTAGGTTATCTGCCTTGGTGCCCACGATGGGTAGCACATTTTTGGAAATGGCGTACTCAACGATTTGGCGCAGGTAATTCTCGTAAGCCTCGACGGGTCGGTCGGTAGTCCATGTTTCCATGCTGATGATGACGAACGAAGGATTCCAGATTCGGATTTCGCAAGCCAGCGGAGTTTCTGCAGGCAGGCAGTTTTGAGGGTTGGCGTGCAATGGAGCCAATACAGAAGCTACATTGAAACCAGTACGCACCGCTTCACTGGCGCGTGACCAATTACCGGAAAAGTAGTCGATCGTTTCCTGCAGATATTCATAATTTTCACCTAGCCGAAATGTGCCAGTTGAATCGAACATTCCCAAGAAGTATTGGTGTATATTCTGACAATCACCTACTTTTGAAAAATGCATTGGATCGTTTCCCTGGCTGATACCTGCCCGGTAAATATCCAGCGCGTGGTCACTGATAACCGGGATTACCGGCCATAGCTGCCATTTTTCGGGCGGCAGGTCCTGCCCCTGGGTGCTAGAAGGGTGGACATACGGAAAAGCGAAACTATTATTGATCAGGATGGGCAAGAATAAAGTTGGTGTTGTGGGTTCCCCTGGCGTAATAGTAATAGTTTGGTTATCAGATGTAGACGCATTTGAGTTGTTAGGTGGCGTGGACTGGGATTGGTTGGGTTTATCCAGTATGGTTGGATCGGTTTTAACGATATTGGTTTTGGATTCCTGTAATGTACAGCCCGCAAGCAATAAGCATAAGAAAACGACCAGGCCGGTGGTTAGCAGGATGTTACTTTTTTTCATGATGGGTACTCCTGGGAAATGCAACCGCAATAAGTAGTAATAAAACATACTGGCAAAATCAAAATACTTTTGTTGGTCTCCTTCAAATAATCTTAAGCTGTTTAAGAAATTCTGCCAAAAGTATATCATTATTATGAGTTCATCGGATTATTTTCTTACGACGTTCCGATTGCATGGATAGATACTTGGCACATTGCACTTCAACCGCAAGTCTCGGCTGAGAATGTCCTTGTCACAGTTGAAGAGATTCAATAATTGATCTCCGTTCCAGTCCCCGAAAACAAGAGCGCTTGCCGGATCTATGGGCGATTTTAGGGCGTTCTTTCCACTGGTCATTGGTTCGAATGTGGCCATTCTGGATGTAACCAGATTACACACTTAGACTGCTATTACCATTTCATAGTTTTCCGGCATCGTGCACTCCTCTCCAAGAATTTTTGCAATAACCTTTGACATTCTGCAATGCCATAACTGCAACAATAAAGATCTCCAGGGTGAGAGGCGATAAGATCCCAGTGTCTATCTGCGTTTATTTGTGGAAGATAATTTTGTAGACATAGATTGGTTTGAGAGCTGTTTATAAGTTCCTCAACCTTAAAATTGATCCCCATGTATCTGCACAGTTTTTTACCGTGAAAACTCACCAATAATGATGCCATTCCCCTATTGAATCGGTAAGAAGAAATCTATATAATGATATCAACAATTATCTTCAGGTAATATAATTATATATACTGCTTAGGTGGGTTGAGAGTACTTGTACAACTCGGGTAGAGGTGGCGAGGCAGGAACCGTTCTGTAGTATTGATTCTTTCGCCAAACAATGCTGGATGGTCAGCTTTACATACAAAGCCTAAATTGCATCTCGGCACATATGTGTTGTACTAATCAAGCGAGGAGCTGATATGAAAGCAAACGATAAAGTACTCATTGGTATTGTTGTCGGTATTGTTATCTTGATCATTACGGCTTTAGTGATCACGCTTATGAAACCCGAACCCACGTATCTGGCCGAAGACACTCCCGAGGGCGTAGCCCACAATTACCTCCTGGCCATCCAACAGGAAGATTACGAGAGAGCTTACGGTTATCTTTCTCCCACCCTAGTGGGCTATCCCCGATTGGAAGAAGAATTCATCGAGGACATCCAGAATAACAGCTGGAGTTTCCGCCTCGATAGAAGTACTACTCTGTCGGTGGAAGCGTCAACAATCACCGGGTCTAAATCAAACGTGACGGTGCGCGAATTAAGTATTTTTGGTGATGATTTATTCAACAGCGGTCAATCGACCAATAATTTTGAGATGAATATGCACCGGATAAGCGGTGAATGGAAGATCGTAGACTCGAACTATTACTTTGCCTCATGTTGGGAGTGGGAAAGTGGATGCCCACATAAATAATGAGGAAAACCAGTCATAAATTTTTGAGGCCTTTTGCTCAGAAATCTACAGAAAGGAAAATGTCATGTCAAACGTACAACGTTGGTACATTTACATCGTATGTGCCATAAGCCTGCAAGGCGTGACTTGGGCAGTCATCGAGCTCTTGCGTAACCTTATTGTCTTTGGTGGTAACCAGGCAGCAGTAGCATTTCAAATTGCGGTGATCATCATCGGGCTGCCGGTATTCTTGGTTCACTGGCTGAGGGGACGATGGTTTGTGGCTAAGTCATTGGAGGAACAGGGTACGACTTTGCGACGTTTTTACTTGTACGCCACCCTGGCTGCCTTCCTTGAGCCATTTATTGCTAATGCATTCGATTTGATTCGTCGATTGCTAGGCGGAGTTTTCAAGTATCAGAGTCAAAGATACAACGACCTACCGTTTGGAGACGCTGTTCCCTTTCACCTGATCGCTCTAATCGTGTTGGCCATACTGTGGTATTACCATCAGCGGATTATTGCTGATGATTCCAGAATTGTGCCGGACACAGGCAGTTCGGCTACAGTGCGGCGGTTATATGTGCTTGGTTTCAGCGCGGCAGGATTATCGATGATAGTGACAGCTATCATTCACCTGATTCGATGGATAATGCTGGAATTAGGCAGCAGGGAAGCCATTGGGTACGAAATGGAAGTGGTACTGATCGATGAAATCGCCTGGCTTGTTGTTGGCGTTCCATTGTGGTTGATATTCTGGAGCTGGGCACAGCGGTTGTTCTATGGACCTAAAGAGGAAGAGCACAACTCAGCGCTGCGCAAACTATACCTGTATGGAGCCGTCTTACTGGGTGCTTTGGATGTAGTAGGCAATACCACCGGGATCCTGGCCAGCTTAATCCGCCGCCTATTAGTAGAAACCGGAGAACCAGGAGGGGACATACGCCAGCCGCTGCCAATTATCATCGGAATGGGGATGCTGTGGATCTATCATGCTCTTGTGCTGCGGAAGGATACCAAACAGGCAGGAGAAGCGCCACGCCAGGCAGGGGTGCGTCGAATATACCTTTATCTGATCGCGGGGGTAGGATTTGCTGCTTTGCTGGTGGGTTTATGCGGAGAAATTAGCGTCATCTTGCGCGCCCTGGATAAGAGTTTTGGAGTGAGCCTCCGGGGGGAATTTGGCTGGTTTACCGCGGCCATTATCGCTGGACTGCCGGTATGGATCATCCCCTGGCGGCAGGCGCAGGCTGTGGTAACAGCTGAAGATACAATTGGTGCGGATGCACGCCGTTCAGTGGTGCGAAGGATATATTTATACTTTTTCCTATTCATCGCCACGATGACAGTACTCGCCAGCGCAGTGTACATCGTCTACCGCATTCTGAGCATGGTTTTGGGAGAGGAACCTCCCACCCTGACCGAGTTGGGCCATGCTATCTCCTTCAGCATAATTGCGATTGCCGTAGGGTTGTATCATCTAAGGATTCTGCGTACCGATGGCAGTTTTTCCAAGCGCGAAAAAGCCGGTCTTCTTGAGGCACTGCACATAGTTGTGTTGGATGTAGGAGAAGGTCACTTCGGGAGGCAGTTGGTGGAGCAGCTTAAGCGCGAAATCCCAGACGTCTCCCTGGACCCGGTCATCCTGGCTTCGAAAACAGCTGAAACCGAAGACTCAGGTATAGATCAAGATGCCATAACGAACCAATTGGCTAGTGCAGGATTAATCATTGGACCATGGGCAATTGCCATCCCTGGTGGTAATGGTGCGGTAAGTCCTCAAATTGCACAGGCAGTCCTCTCCAGCCCGGCCCGCAAGCTATTGGTTCCTTTCTATAGCGAGGGATGGGATTGGGTAGGGGTGGATCGCTGGGATACAGAAGCGTTCCTGCGCAAAACTGTGCATGCTGTTAAGCAGGTATTGGCCGGAGAAGAAGTGAAAGCACACCATCCAATGGGCGCAGGAGCGATCATCGGCATAATCATCGCGGTGCTGATCGTTCTAGGCGTTCTGATAAGTGCAGTAAGCAGATTTTTTGCTTATTAATATTGGGATTCAGGTTAGTTACCGGTAATCCATAAAAAAAAGGGGTCATTTCATTGTTACCCGGCATCTCGCACTCCTCTCCAAGAATTTTTGCAAGAACCTTTGACATTCTGCATTAGCGCGGCTAAAATGATAACAGGAGGCAAAATGAGTGCCTGGCCGGGTAAATTCGTCATTGGTTTAACAGGAAATATAGCCACCGGTAAGAGCGTGATCCGCAAGATGATGGAACACCTGGGAGCATATGGTATTGATGCGGATGCGTTGGGTCATCGCGCCATCGCCAAGGATGCCCCCGGTTACCAAAATGTGGTGGATACCTTTGGAAAGTGGATCCTGGCTCCGGATGGGCAGATCGACCGTGCCAAATTGGCACGCGTGGTATTCTCTGACCCAGATGCCCTGGTCCATCTCGAATCCATCGTCCATCCACTGGTACGCCAGGCGGTGGATATACTCATCCGGCGTTCCTCTCAAAATGTGATTGTCGTCGAAGCCATCAAACTGCTGGAGGGTCCTCTGCGCCAGGCTTGCGATTCAGTTTGGGTCACCTATGCCCAAAAGGATGCCCAGATAAAACGTCTGACCCAAAAACGCGGCATGAGCTCTGCGGTGGCACATCAACGTGTAAATGCGCAGCCACCTCAGCTTGAAAAAGTTAAAGTTGCCAACACCGTAATCCACAATGAAGGTTCATTTGAAGACGCCTGGGTGCAGGTTACCAGAGCCTGGAAAGAGCTCTTCCCAACTTATGAACCCGCCATCACCAAACCCAGCGCAGCTCCTAAAGGGGAATTGATGGTGGAGAAAGCCAGACCACGCCATGCAGCTGAGATAGCCACCCTCATCAGTCGCTTAAGCGATGGCAAGGTAAAACCCACCAGTGAAGATATCATGGCAGCGTTCGGAGAAAAAGCTTTCTTATTCCTCAAATTGGATGGCGCTCCGGTTGGGGTCGTAGGCTGGCAGGTGGAAAACCTGGTGGAAAGAACCGATGAAGTTTACATCGAGCCCGGTCAGCCGTTGTCAAAAGCGATGCAGGCTCTTTTGAACGAGGTCGAGACAACCTCCCGCGATTTACAATGTGAAATTGCTTTGTTGTTTTTGCCCTCTGAATTATCCAGGCAGGAAGAAGTATGGAAGTCTCTGGGTTATGAATCACGCACCATCGAATCCTTGGGAGTGCGTGCCTGGCAGGAAGCTGCTCAGGAAACAATGGGGAATGGGGAATCCATGTTCTTCAAGCAGTTGCGGAAAGACCGTGTGCTGCGACCCGTTTAGCATGCAAAATCTACCGCGCCTGTTGACCCAGGATGAAGTGCATGCAACCAAACGGTACCAGCAGATTAAATAATAAACCAGGGTTCTTGTGGAAAACCTTATTCGCTACCTGATTGAAAGTTTGGGCTTCGTTATTGAACGCCTCAATTGGCTGAGTATTCTCGACTTGGCAATTGTCACGCTGATATTTTTTGGCTTGTTAATATTGCTGCGTGACACTCAGGCTGTGGTCTTGCTGCGGGGAGTGCTGCTGCTGGTAGTTCTGGGTAGCCTGTTAAATAGCACAGAGGTACTACCTGCATTCTCCTGGCTGGTGCGGACAACCCTACCCGCGCTTGTACTGGCAATTCCGGTCATATTTGCCCCAGAGATCCGGCGTGCGTTGGAACGCCTTGGCAGGGCAGGTTCAATTTTCCGCAACGGGAAAGCCTCTCCAGGGACTCAAAAATCCATCACTGCGGTGGTAAATGCTGCCATCCGCCTCTCTGACCGCCGGCATGGTGCCCTGATCATCCTGCAGCGCCTGGACAATTTGGAAGAATTCGTTCAAACCGGCGTTAATGTAGATGCGCAGGTCACACCTGAATTGCTCCTGCAAATATTTTATCCAAACACGCCCCTGCATGATGGTGCAGTCATTCTGGAAGGACCGCGCATGCTGGCAGCCGCATGTGTGATGCCGCTATCAGCCAGTGGTGTATTGGCTCACACTCCTGACAGGCAGTTAGGCTTGCGTCACCGGGCTGCCCTGGGGATTTCAGAGGTAAGTGATGCAGTCGTAGTGGTTGTATCCGAGGAGAGCGGGACAATTTCAGTGGTAAGCAATGGCAGGATGATCCGCCGCCTGGATGCAGACCGGTTGGAAAACATCCTGAGGGCTTTCTTCAACCCCAACACACAACGTCAAGGATTGGCTGATATTTTCAAAGGTATTTTTCCAGGTGGCAAGCAACCAGGAGGAGAGGTTTAGTCAGTGAAAATTCTGCGCTGGTTGGCAAAAAACCTGGGCACGTTATTGACTGCGATCATCCTGGCAGTCATCGTTTGGGTATCTGCTGTGATTGCTTCAGATCCGAATGAGGAGCATATCCTTGCTCGTTCTGTGCAGATCGAGATGATCGGGCAGGATCCCGGATTACAGATCATCGGGGATGAGTCACGGAACATCACCCTGGTTCTTAGGGCACCCACCTCGGTTTGGACTGAGCTGAATAATGATCAGCAGTCGGTGCGCGCATGGGTGGACCTTTCCAACCTGGGACCCGGTGTGCATGACGTCCCGGTTCAGGTTCAAATCACCCCCCACCTTGTGCGCCTGATCCGCCAGGACCCGGAACGACTAATCGTTACCCTTGACTCCATTATTACCCAGGTCTTCCCGGTCAATCCGGTCGTTAGGGGTGAGCCTCCAGTAGGTTATCAGGCTCAAACCCCGTTGATCGATCCTTTGGAAGTGACAGTGACCGGACCTGAATCGCTGGTCTCCCTGGTAAAAGAAGTACGCGTGACCATGGATATCACCAATGCTAATCAGACCATCATCAGGGACGAAACACCTCTATTACTGGACGAGGAGGGCAGGGTGGTCAACGGGCTGACAGTATCGCCAGACTTGATCACGATCACCCAGCCAATCACCCTTTTGGGAGGCTATCGTTATGTGATCATCCGGGCGGTCTCGGTAGGGCAGGTTGCCAGCGGCTACCGGTTGACCAACATTTTTGTATCACCGGTTGGGGTGGTGGTTTTTTCATCTGACCCTGAGCTGGTCAATAATTTACCTGGATATGTGGAGACCCAACCAATCGACCTAGGTGCCAAAGAGGACGATTTTGAGACCCTGGTGGAGCTCAATCTACCTTCAGGGATTTCGGTTGTGGGTGATCCAAAGGTTTTGGTACAGGTAAGTATTGCCACGATCGAGTCTAGCCTGGCTATTTCTCTGCCTGTGGATGTGATTGGGCTTGCTCCGGGGCTGGAGGCACGTGTTGCCCCAATATCAGTGGATGTCATCCTTTCAGGACCCGTACCCGTGCTGAATTCACTGGGCCCGACGGACGTCAGGGTTGTGGTGGACCTGGCTGGATATGAAGCGGGCACCTATCAATTTATTCCACAGGTAAATATCTTGCCCGATCGGGTGCAAAAGGTTTCGATGCTGCCTGCCACGGTTGAGATTACCATCACGATTGCTCCTACGCCCACCCAAACGAGCACACCCGGTGGAATTGGTACTCCGGTACAGACTCCAACCCCTACCAATATTCCTTAAGGATATACCATGACAAAACCAATCGTTGCCCTGGTTGGGCGACCTAATGTTGGGAAAAGCACTTTATTTAATCGCCTGGCAGGGGAACGTCTGGCTGTAGTGGATGATATCCCCGGCACTACCCGCGACCGCCTGGTGATGGAAGTTGAATGGGCAGGTACGATATTCGACATTGTGGATACCGGGGGTATCGACCCCAGTCACATCGGTTCTGGTCGCAACCAACAACCACTATCGATTGGTTCGGCCGATTTTATCGAACAGATTCGTGCTCAAGCTGAGATTGCCATCCAGGATTCTGATGCGGTGCTATTTATCACCGATGCCGAGGGTGGCGTGACTCCGGCAGACCATGAAGTGGCGGAAATTCTCCGTAAATCTCAACGCGATGTAGACGGGCAAATCCGCCCCCCAGTGCTTTTGGTGGTAAATAAGTGCGAAAATGAAGCTCGCCGCCTGGCTGCAATGGAATTCTATGAGCTGGGTTTGGGGGAACCATATCCAGTATCGGCCTTGCATGGAACGGGCACAGGAGACCTGCTGGATGCTTTGGTTGCCACATTTAAAAACGAGGGCGAAGAAGTTGAGGATGATTCGGTCAAGATAGCAATTGTTGGCAAACCCAACGCGGGAAAATCCAGCCTGCTTAATCAGATCCTGGGGGAAGAAAGGGCTATTGTGAGCCCAATTGCCGGTACCACCCGGGATGCGATTGATACCCACCTGACCTATGGAGATATTCCGGTAAAGCTGATTGATACGGCGGGTATCCGCCGCCGAGGGCACATCACCCCGGGTGTGGAGCAATTTAGTGTATTGCGCGCCTTGCAGGCCATCGAGAGGTCAGATGTAGTCCTTCTCGTACTCGATGCAACTGCTGGTTTGACCGCCCAGGATGCCCACATCGCCGGTTTTATATTGGATGCCTGGAAGAGTGCGGTGGTATTGGTGAACAAGTGGGATGCGGTCGAGAAGGATACCCACACAATGGCTGAATACACTCAAACTGTCAGGCAACAATTGAACTTTATGGATTATGTTCCGATCCTGTTCATCTCGGCCAAGACAGGTCAGCGAGTGGACCAGGTATTACCCCTGGCATTGAGGGTTCAGGAAGAACGGCTGATGCGCCTGCCAACCTCAAAAATCAACCGGGTCCTGCAGCACGCCCAGGACCGTCATGCCGCACCATCGCACGGTGGAGCGGGGTTTAAAATCTATTATGGTACCCAAGTGAGGAATGACCCGCCGGTTTTCCTGCTCCATGTGAATGACCCCAAATTGGTGCACTTCACTTACTTGAGATTTTTGGAAAATTGCATTCGCCAGGAGCATGCCTTTATGGGAACTCCCATCCGGATCGTTTTACGGCCGCGCAGGAAATAGTTAACTCCCATTGGGCTGGTAGTTGGGACTCACTATCCATTAATCCACCTTCCCTTGCCCTGATGGAAGAGCGGTTATATAATGCCTGGGATGTGGAGGAATTTTGGATACAAATCAAACTGAGTTTGTTACTGAGCTTTCTCAACCTAATAATAAACGTTCTGGTTTTCTGAGCTTTTTGGTGGATATTCTTGAGACGCTGATCCTCTCCGTAGTTTTGTTTGTTAGCATTAACATGATCTCCGCACGCATCCGGGTGGACGGCGACAGCATGGAACCAACTTTGGTTTCAGGAGAGTATGTGATCGTTAACCGCTTGAGCTACCGGCTAGGACACCCACAGCGCGGTGATATTATTGTCTTTCACTTCCCACGCGACCCCAAGGAAGAGTATATCAAGCGTGTGATTGGTTTGCCCGGTGACGAGGTCAATGTCATGAATGGCTTGGTATATGTCAATGGGCAATCTTTGGACGAGAACTATCTGGATGTAAAAATGAATTACACCGGTTCATGGACGGTACCCACCGGTCAATTATTCGTTCTGGGTGACAACCGCAACAATTCTTCCGATTCTCATGATTGGGGAACAGTCCCCATGGATTATGTGGTTGGAAAGGCCGTCCTGGTATACTGGCCTCCCCCCGCCTGGGGATTAATCGATCATGTAACGTTAGCCAATGCGGCGCATTGATTGGAAAACAGGATGATGGAATTATCACAACTTGTATCCCTGGCGCAAGATTATGAGCAAGAATTGCCGCCCACACCAACTCAATTAACGATCCCGGAAGGCAAGCAAATTGCAGGCTGGATTGATCATACTTTACTCAAACCCGAGGCAACTCCAGCCCAAGTGAAGGTCCTGTGCCAGGAAGCCATGCAATATCATTTTGCTTCAGTCTGCCTCAATCCGGTCTATATTCAGTTGGCGTGTGGGCTGCTTAAGGACGCCCCAGAGGCGATCTGCGCGGTGGTGGGTTTCCCATTAGGGGCTGTCTTACCCGAATTTAAGATCTATGAAACCCTGGCGTGTATCAATGCCGGGGCGGTAGAGATTGACATGGTGATTAATATTGGGGCATTGAAATCTGAAGCGTTTGGGTTGATAATGAATGAAATCCAGGCAGTGACGCAAACTGCCCATAACCAGGGTGCAATTACTAAAATCATCCTGGAGACAGCTCTTCTAACGCGGCGTGAAAAAATCTTGGCATGCCTGATCAGCAAAGCTGCCGGAGCTGATTTTGTGAAGACCTCCACTGGTTTTGGCACTGGAGGTGCAACGATCGAGGATGTAGAGCTAATGCGCCGCGTGGTTGGATCTGAAATGGGTGTCAAGGCTGCCGGAGGCATCCGCACCTACACGGATGCAGTGGCGATGATTAAAGCAGGTGCGAACCGCCTGGGTGCTAGCGTGGGGGTTAAGATCGTCCAGGAGGCTGAGGCGATTATAAAATGAGCGATGATTCGAAAAAATCCGAAGGTAAATCAAAGGATGACTCGCCGCAGGAATACTCGCGCATTTGCCCGGAATGCCACACAGGGGTCTTTCGCCTGGAATACCTTACCTATTTTACCTGGTTGAATGATGAGCTCATCACCGTGCCGAATTTTCCGTCATGGGTATGTGATGTATGTGGAAAGCGTGAATATGATACACGTGCAGTAAGCTGGTTAAACATGCTGCTTAGCCCAACCACGGGTCGCAAGCCTCGGATACGCCGGCGAAACCTGCCTGGAAACATGGATCGACCTCAACCTCATAATTGATTATCACAGTGGAGCAATGGTATGGTCTCACCAATCGCCAATCGCCTCATCCCAGCGGAGATTTTAACCAGCAGCCATTACATTTTTGGTCAGATCAAGGTCATCCAAAGCGGCTTGGTGGGAATGCTGTCGGATACAACCAACTCATATTTAGAGATCAACGATGCCAGCATAGCTCCCATCCACAAGCCCTCCAGTGTGATGAATTACACCACACAGCTATATTTGGTCCGCTCAGAAGTGGCAGCAGTATGCCTGAGCAAACGCGAATATATGGGTTTGCAGGGGGTCATGAAAGGCGGCTTTCAACGGTTATTTCCTTACCCGGTCCAAATTTCCACCCGAACGTATGACATCTCAGGGATAATTGAATGGTCAGGGCGGTTCGAATTCTCTGCCTTGCTTACCGAAGGCACCAGTCATTTCATCATCATTTCTGATGCCACCCTGACTGCACCTTTATTCTCCGAAGTAAAGATCGAATCCCCGGTTATTTTAATTAATCGCAGTTTTCTGGAAACGCTAATCGTAACGAAGAAGTCACCCACTATCCCAGTTGGTGGATGAGCGAAATCGACCCGCTCAATGCGCCGCGAGCGTTAAATTCTTAATTGATTCCCCTGCCTGGTGGTGATTTTAAGATTTATAGATCAACGGTCGAGCCAGAAGCAGTGCTGCCAGGCTTTTTCCATCCTGTAGCTTGCCATTGAGCGCCATAGCATACGCTTGCTCGAACGGTATGGGCTCCAGGGTGATGAATTCATCCGCATCACCGGGCAGTGGGTCGGGATGTAGCTCGGTGGCTAAATAGACAACCATAAATTCGGTGGAATAGCCAGGGGCGATGAAAAATTCACCGATCCTGACCATCTTTCCAGCGGCAAACCCCGTCTCTTCACGGATCTCCCGCAAGGCACAATTTTCAGGCTGCTCACCTGCGTCAATCGTGCCGGCAGGAAGCTCGAGCAATTCTTTGCCAGCGGCGTGGCGGTATTGGTGAATGAATAGGATACGCCCGTCTGCGTCCAGGGGCAGGATGGTCACCGCGCCGACGTGCTCTATGATATCCAGATAGGCGGTATTTTGGTTATGAAAGCGCACTTCGTCGCGCCGCACATTGAAGGCACGCCCACGATAAACCGTTTCACGCTTAATGACTTCGATGGACATATTTCTCCTTAAAATTTACGAAGGTTTAAACCATTTCAGCGTTTAAACCTTCGCAAGAATCAGGGTTAAACTTATGGGATGATCAAAACCTCTCCAGCGGGCAAGTCCGTGGAGCTTAGATTATTCTGAAGAGCGATCATATCGGGTGAGACGTCACCAAAGTAGCAGGCAATGCTGTTGAGCGTATCGCCGGCTTGAATTTTATAGGTGCTGGGATGATCATGCAAGGACCGGGCACCATCAAATGGGTTACCCGTCTGCGGGATCTGCAATTCCTGCCCCGCATAGAAAAAGGACCCGGGGGTGAGACCATTCAGGGTGAGCAGCTCTGTTTGATTTACATCGAACCGGCGGGCAATGCAGAAAGGAAATTCACCTTCTGCAAGTATATAAGATGCAGGTGGACCGCCAGGTGTGGGTTGGACATATGTGATTGGGGCGGCAGTTGGCTCGGGAGCACCTGGCACATGGGTAGGAGCAGGGTAGGGAGAAGTCTGGGGCGGATTTTCCGATGGCACCTGTGAAGGTGTCGTCCCTTGAGGCTTCGCCTGAGCAGTTTGTGTGGCTAATGTGCTGACGTCAATCCCGCCGGAGGTTTGCTCGGTTTCACCTGGGACGGGGAACCCCTCATTGGTTGCCTCAGCGGATTGAGGACCTTTGGAAGCAGGCAACTTGCAGGATGTCAGTCCAAATACAATAATACCAATAAGCAAGAGAATGATAAAAGTCCGTAAAGAGCGTTTGAGTTTCATGATAATTCTGTCTCCTTCATTCAGTCGCCGAAGCTTCCCGGCAGCTGTAAACATGTTCGACACGGAGGCGCTGGTTAGGTGATACTAGCATAATCCGAAACCTGCGTCAAGCAAATCATCCATGGGGTTTCTTGGAGGGCACCACTTCAAATCGAAAATCACAGATGTCCGCCCCTTCCATAATGGTTTGGGCGCGGGTGAGTCGGATATTCGGGTTGAAACCTTCGATCAGGGCAAAATCGCGGTCGCAAGATAGCATTTTCCCCAGCTCCGGAATGCCCAGGTGATAATACATCTCAGCATACCGACAGCGGTATACATTGAACGAGAATTTCTTGTTAGTCAGCTCGAGCACTTCGGTTTGAATGGCATTATCTTTTTTCCAGGTTTCCTGCACATCTGCAAAGTGCTCCAGGTCGTTTTTTTCCACACTGTTGGCAAGCTGAACACCTTGCTGGCGGGCAATTTCCTGGATGACATTATGGGCGATCTCCCAGACCTGCTCACGATCGAACTCAGCGCTCAGAGCATCCAGCAGGGGGGCGAGCAAGCGCGCTTCGATTTCGCGGCGATTAAGTAAGCCCACAGCATTCATATAATCGGGAAGTGTGGAGGGGTTATTTTCCATGGTTATACCCTGGTTGCAAGTTACGTACCAATCCATTTCGGCTCACTGATCGAGCCGGTCATTGAGCGCTCCAGTTTTTTTACCTAGTCATCTTCAATGGGTCGCCCGGCAGCAAAACCCACCCCATGAATGAAGCCGCGCGCCTTTTCTGTTAGTGGATAGGCGGCTTTCAGGTCGCTCCAAAATGCTTCCGAGTGGTTGGGGTGTTTGCGGTGCATCAATTCGTGGGCGATCACGTAATCAACCACCCAATCCGGCCAATTTTTTATTTTGTCGCTGATACGAATTTCGCCATCCGTAGGGCCTCCTCTTGAACAGCTGCCCAGGCGAGACTGCATATTGCTCACCCACCGGATGGCATTCCATTGGATGCTCCCATTAAAGTGCTTGCGGTTGATTTGCTCAGCGCGCTGGTTCAGGTCGGCATCGGTCCGATGCTGCTGCAATGCTTTCACTTTATCAAGCTGGGAGGTAACTTGCTCCAGCAAGGAGCTTACTTTGTGCCTGGGTAATCTGAATGGAATGCGTACCAATAAGGAACCATCGGGCAAACGTTCCCAGCGCGAGGTTTTCTTCAGGCGTTTATCACGCCTGAGATCGACACGGATCAGATTGCCCCGTCCGTCGCGGATGGTGTGACGCTGATCAGGAATCGCCATGCTACCTGGATGAAAATCCCCGTAGCTCGACCAGCTGTTCACCGATCTTCACCAGGTGAAAGGGTATCCATGCCACCCCAAAGAAGTCAAGCAGGATGTCTTTCTTTTGTGCGCTGATCGGGATCTCGGTGATTTGGTTAGCCACCTCACCCCATTTATCATTCACAGCCTGCAAAGCCTCCGCCTTATCAGCCTCGATTGCAGTAATTTGTTCCTGGATATCTTTAATCACATCCACCGATTCTTCCACATCGCCCTTGGCTTGTTTAGCCATCCGGCGCTTGGTGATGGAAGAAGAAATCGAGCGTTTGCGACCAAACCCAAGGAAGCCTGCCACGGTCTCCAGACCGGTGCCGAGCTCTTCCATTTTACGACTGGACAGTTCTGCCTGGTCTTGTTTTAGCTCGCGCTGTTCACGATCCAGTTTCTCTTTTAAAGTGCGCAATTTGGTGTCATATGTCGCTGAGGCTTTCTTAAGCTCAGCCTCACGCGCCTGTCGGGCGGAATTGGCACATTGCGTGCGAAACTCGCCTTCTGTAGTCTCGGGTCCAGCGTATATTTTAAGCGTCTCGTTTCCGCGTACTGTCACCTCGGAAGTGCGGTAAGCCCATTCGAGAAAGTCCTTCTCTAAGGAATTCATCAATCTGACATCACTCAAAGGGGCTTCAAGGGGCGCGAAGCGGGCTTGTGGGTCAGGCACCTGGTCGAGCAACCCTGGATCGATCCGATCGGTGGGGTAATTATCCCAGCGAATGACACCCCGCCGGTCAGGGTTTTCAACCAGTGCGGTCTTGTATGTGTCTATATCGAGCTTATATTTCAAATTATATAAGCGGGCGTTTGTCTGGGAAAGGATGACCGGGCGATAGATCAACCCCTGGCTGAAGGCTTCGGGAGGGAATTCACGCCCGGCGGCTTTGAATGCCTGGGTAAAGGTGAGGTTGTTGGGTAGAAAATACTCGGCGATCCCAGCGGGAATCGTGGGGCGGGTGGATGAGAACTCCGTCCCTGCTTTAGCAGGCGGAGCGACGACCGGTTGGAACGCTGAAAGGGTTACACTCTGCCCAGCCATGACCTCTGGTTGTGAGATAGCTGCTGCTGATGCTGGTACCGTTAAAGTGGCTGCAGCAAGCTTGTTCAGCTCAGGGATATGCGTGCGGGTTAGTGGTCCGGTCAGGTAATTCATCGCCCAACGGGTCTGGAACAGTGCTGGTCCTTTGGCGTTCACATTGTGCAACAGGAATACACGTTTTCCCAGAGTCGAAATGAGGCGATCGTACTCTCCCCGATCCAGGCTGCCCGACATGGCGCTGTCCAACCCATCCAATAAACGCTGCTTATCCTGATCCGTCTGCAGCTTGCCGATCATCCAGGTACCGGCGTTGGAAAGCGCCTTGTAATCCACATCGACGGGGTTCTGGGTTACCAGTACCTGCCCCACTCCGAAAGCACGCGCCTGTTTTAACATGCGGAGCATGGGCTGCTTGGAAGGTGGGTTGGCAACGGGAGGCAAATACCCGAAGATCTCATCAAAATAGACCAGAGCGCGTAAAGTGGTAGTTCCAGTCTGTGAGCGCATCCAGGTTTCCACTGCTGAGTATAGTAATGTAATGAAGAACATGCGCTCAGAATCACTGAGGTGGGCGACGTAAAACACACTGTGACGGATTTTCCCGTCAGGGGTATACAGCAAGGATGGGACGTCAAGCGGCTGCCCTTCGATCCATACCTGGAATGCCGGCGCAGCCAGGATGTTGTTGAGCAGCATAGCCAGCTCAAAGCGCTCTTTTTCTGGAAAGAAGGTGTTTACGTCGAATACACCCAGCTTGGGGAAAGGTGGTGATTGAGTCTGTAAGATCAGCTCACTCAGGTCAAGGTCTTTACCTTCGCTCCAGGCATTTTCAAAGATATTGGAGAGCAGGATGTGCTCACGCGAGCGCACTGGGTCGATATCCTGTAAGCCCACCAGACCCAGCAAAGCCGTCACCGTGCCGGATATTTTCTCCCGCAGCATCTCCTTGTTGCTCTCCCAGGCGATGGAGGGGGCTTTCAAAGACGACAGGATATTAATCGGGATGCCTGCGTCAGAACCCGGGGTGAAAACCGCGAACTGGGCTGAATTCTTCAGCTTAAGCATTCGCTCTGAGTCGATGCCCCAATCCGTAAGGCCTTGTTTCCAAAGCTGGGCAGCATCTGCTGCGGCTTGCTCCATAGTCTTGCCTGCCCGGCGTGCCTGATCCGGGTTGACCCACGGCTGGAAGTCCTGTGGCAGCAGATCGGGGAAATGCAGCAGGGTATTGGTGATATCCCCTTTGGGGTCGATCATCAGCGCAGGGATATTATTGAGTGCCGCCTCCTCCAACAGGTCGATGCATAACCCGGTCTTACCCGAACCGGTCATACCGACCACGACTGCGTGGGTGGTCAGATCAGCCGGCTCGTAGAGCAGGGGCTGTTCGGTGGCTTTAGCTTGTTGGGCATCAAAGATACGACCCAGGTAAAATTTCCCATTCGTTTCCATTATCGTTCACCTTTGTGATAGATCATAGATTTGTTGAAATTCTGCTGTGTATGCTGCCGCGATATCCTGATTATGAATTATAAGGGTATTTTCGTCGTTGGTACGCTCGGCATTATTGCTGAAGTTATATGAGCCGGTGATCACAATTTGCTGGTCAATGATGATGACCTTGTGGTGCATCAGGCGTGGGTTGCCGTCTAATCGGGCATCAATACCAACATTCCGCAGGTTGTCAAACTCGGTTCCCGAATTGGAATGGTACTGGTCTTTGTCAAAAACCACCCTCACGCTCACGCCCGATCGGGCTTGCTCCATCAAGGCATTCGCCAATTCATCGGAGGTGAATGAATATGCCAGGATATAAATGCTCTGCTGGGCTGAGTTAACTGCCGCCAGGATATGATCCAGTGTGCCATCCTGGGGCGAGAAATAGACCTCGATCAGGCTATCATTTACCGTGACCGTTGGATCAGGAGTGTTCGGGGTCTTGTCGGAGCCAAAATGGTCGTCCAGGAACATTTGCTCGAATTCATGCCTGTAATCTTCAGCCAATTTGGATGAGCGCAAGCGGATGAGGTTGTTATTGTCCAGATAGCCTCCACCTGTGGTGAAGTTCATCGAGCCCGTCCAGACTTCTGAGCGATCGATGATGACAAATTTATCATGCATCAAGCCTTCATGGCGATCACCCAACACCTGTATACCTGCCTCTTTGAGCTCCTGGACCTCCTGCTCATCCATGTTGTCGCTATCTGTGACCATACGCACTGTGGCACCGCGCCGGTGAGCCTCGATCAGCGCATCCCGTATAGACCATAAGTTTAGGTCGTAAATTGCCACGTCCACACTGAGGCGCGCCTGGTCGATGGCTACCGCCAGGGTTTCATCAATTCCACCCCGGTAGGATGTGGCAGTTGGACTGCTTGGTTTGGTGAAATATACTGTATACCAATCCGTTATCGGGGTAGAAGGAGTGACAGTTTCCTGCAGGCTTGCACTGGGTACGCAAGCGCAGGTTATAAGAATAAGTACCAGGAGGGGCAGCGCAATTTTGATCAATTTTGGAAGAGGTATGTCCGATCCGGGAAAACCATCCGATAAAGTGATTATAGCTTATAAAATTCCTCAGCTTCTGTAGCTTGGTGAGGCTGAGGCACCCAGGAATGACACCTGCGGAAAAACTTTATTTTACGCGTACTGCCTGCCAGGACTTGCCCATAAAAACCGAGCCAGTCTCGAGTACCTATGCGTCTCTGCTGTAAGCGCTGAGGACGAAATATAGCCGACGCGACCCAGCACGTCGGCTTGAACGAAGATTCATTTTTAGCTCCTTGGTTGTTTATCTATTACAGATCGTGCAGATTTCCAATCAGTCAGTCCGTTGTCCAATGGAGCCGGTTTTGGGTGCAATTACTATTTTAGGACACCTTTTTCTTGGCTGGTTTTGTCTCAGCCTTTTTTAGGTTATCCGTGACTCTATATTTAACAATTTTGCTTACCAAATCCAGCGGTAAAGGTTTGTCTAAAGGGAATTTTACAGTGCCCTTTGAACCGTCATAGGCTGCCAACTCATTCTTAAACGCCTCAATTCCTCTTGGGGCTGGGTAAAACCCGATATGGTTTTTATATGCAGCAAAATGGACTAAATTTCCTTGTAGATAGAATGTGGGCATTTGATAGCTGATTTTTTCTTGTGCTTCAGGAGCAGCCGCTTTTATGGTCGCCCGTAAATCTTCCAGTTTCTTTTGTATTTCTTCAGGGAAAGTTGCTATGTATTCATCAATAGAACTAAAACCTGCGTCATTACTTTTCATGAGATTACCTTCTTTCTGGTCACTATATAACCCGGAACCGGTTAGCTTATGGTTATGCTGTGGAAGCCGTGGAGGTGGATTTCACCGCCACAGCTGCTGTGGCTTGCAAGAAGCCGAGATACATGATGATCACACCGAGAAATTCACTCAGGTATAGAAAATCAGGCAAGCCCATTTTGATAAATGAGCCGCCAATGGCAGGCAGGATTGCTCCTGCGGCAATTAGAATGTTGCCCAGCATGCGGTTGAAAAGCACCCGCCTGCGCCAAAAAATGAAGGCAGAGTAAATGGCGCCACCCACCAAAGTGAATGTGCCATAGACGTTTAGCAGGATGGTCAACAAGACCACGATGCCAGAGCGGGTGAGGATATCCCTGTACTGAGCTGATAGCGGTTGGGCCGGGTTATAGTTAGCTGCGGTGGGGGTGATCGGTGCCAGGAGGACCAGCACCAATGCCAGCAGACTAACGATAATGAGAACGATATTCAGGGTGGGTGTGACACCTCGCCGCCGCACCAGCAGGTTGACGGTACCCTGCCCGAGCCAGGCTGCGGTCAACATAGCCCCACTCAGGTACCATAATTTGAGGGCGAATGCATTAAAAGTGAATAGCATGATCACTTCAGTTAATGCGCCAATCCCGTACAACACCAGACCGATGCTCCAAAATAAGAGGTGCGATCCATGTCTCACTCTGAATCGATTGAAAACGGCGGCTGCAAAGATAAAGCTAATGATGGTAGAAAGAATAGGCAGATAATGCATATTATTCTCCGTGATTCGAATTATTCCCTAAATTGGAGTTTATTCAATGGGTTCCGTGCTGGAATGCTTCATAAGTGTCTAGCAATGTGATGATGATTATGTCGGAAAACGAGTTCATCTTTCGGTACAATTCTGCCCAAATTTTTGGGGAACGCACATCCGCGTTTTCATAGGCGGTCAAAATGGCATCCATGACCGCGGTCCTAAAGAATTGGAATGCATGCGCCGCTTCCACACTGGAAAGTCCTACCCGCTGGCCGCGCGAGGCATACTCATAACCGAGTGAACGCGCCTCAGCTTCCAAACCATCATCACTGGAGGTTAAATGTCCGATCAATCCCTGCACTAACGAGCGCCCGCTCAATCGATACTGCTGGCGGGATTCATCGTCCATCTTTATGTACCACTTCTCGGTTTCCAAGTTATTTTCGCTGATTTGGACCCGCGTATTGCGTAAGACGTTGGCATAGATAGACGTTGCTTCAGGGGTTGAGCTCTCATACCGGGTATGCATGCGTACATCAACATCGGAACGGCGGAAGCGCCGGTGACCACCCTGGGTACGTTGTGAGGGTAAATATCCATGGTCTGCCCATGCCCGGACAGTGCTCGGATGTACTCCCAATTGTTTTGCTGCCTGGCTCAGACTAAGCCATTCGTCCATAAAGATGCCTCAAAATCAGTATATTTGCACAAGGATGACTTACTCTATCAGGTTCTGATTAAATCTACAATGTAGATTTCCTTAGAATTTGTATAAAAGATTCTTAGGAAGGGGGAAAAAACTAGCTGTGGCCTGGTTGCCACAGCTAGGATTTATAGGCTTTGATCTGACTGGTGTTTTTAGCTTATGGGGTTAAATCCCAATAAGACATTTGAATAATCCGGTAGGTGTAATTGGCAGTCACTTCCGGGCTGACGAACACCCCATAGCGCCCAAACTCATACTTATCGTCTGTCACCTGTGCAATCTGGTGCCCGTTGGCATAGATGGTCAGCTTATCGCCGACCGCCAGGATACCCACCACGTTTGTCTTGTTTGCACCCGCCAGGATGTAATCGCTGCGCGTCCAGCTGACCAGTTCCTTCGTCGTGAAGGGGTTGGCACTATCCAGGCGGAAGACCCAATATTGGCCATCACACGAGAATGCCACCACGTAACCATACGACACACCTGCCAGGTGTTCAGGGCCGCGCACGATCAAGCCATAGGCATCCTTGCTTGAACAGTTACCCGAGTCAAAGGTCGATTGCAGGTAAAAATCGGCCAGCTCGTGCCAGGTGAAGTACCAGGTGCTGAATCCGGCCAGTTTGCCGGTGACGTAGAACTTGGTATCTGTCTCAACGATCTTGATATAGGTGGTATTGGGCAGTAAACCGGAGACAGGGTTGACCCAGTCATTGATGTTCTCTCCGGTCATCGGGTCGCTGAAAGTCGGGTTCCCGTATGTCGCTACCGGGTCAAAACTGCCCGGCACGGGGGTGACGTTGGCGGTGGGTCCGGCTGACAGCACTGGGATTTCCACCGAGAGAGAATAACTGGTTTTACCACTCGCAGCAGTCAGCCCAATGTAGTAATCCTGGGTGGCGGGTAAGGTACCGGCCCATAAGGTATCCTGGGATGAAGGCACCAGATATACCTGCGAATCGGCACCAAAGATTGTCAGGTATACGTCAGCATTGGGTGACCAGACTTTCGCAGTCATGGTCTGGGTGGCGCTGGCTTTTAGCACATAATAAAGCGTTTGCCCGCTTTCCAACTCTCCGGTGACTACCGCGGAAGTGCCTCCCACAACGAACTGGATGCGAGTCGCCTGGGGTAGTGGCGCCGGAGTGGGTGGTAGCGGGGTGGGTGGGACTGGGGTGGGTGGCTCAGCGGTCGGCAGAACAGCCGTGGGTGGGATGGAGGTGGCAGTCACCACCACCGGCGTGGGTGGGACGGACGTGTTGGTTGGCTCAACCACCACGATGCCTCCCGTAGTCGCAGAAGGCAAGACCGGTACCTGGGTGTCGACAGCCGGTGGGTTGCTGCTGGCTGGTAATTTACAAGCTGCAGCTGCAAATGCCAGCAGCCCTAGCAGTAAACATCTAATAATCATTTTCTTCTTCATGCTCTTCTCCTTAGACACACAAGCGGGAACCCAATGTGAAGATTCCAATGATGATATTCTACATCATTTTGGGAAACGCTTCATGTTCATTCAGTAACAATGGGGTTGCAATTCCCAAGCCAAAGCTAGGCGTCATACACCCGGATGGCAGCCGTACCTTCCAACGGGCAGTAATGCTCACAGATGCCACAGCCGATGCACAGGTCGCGCAGGACGCTGGGGCGTTGTACAGTAATAACCCGGCTGCTGGAATCCATCACTTCAGCTTCTTCCAGGCGGATGGATTTCTGCGGGGTGGGGCACATCTCCTCGCATACGATGCATGGCACCCCGCTCGCCCACGGCAAACAGCGGTTCTGGTCGATGCTGGCCTTGCCAATCACGGCCTGGCGTTTCTCTTCCAGTGTGAGCAGTGGGATGGCACCGCTCGGGCATACCTGACCGCAAGCCGTGCAGCCGTAATCGCAGTATCCTACGCGCGGCACCACCAGCGGGGTCCATAATCCCGCCAACCCTGCTTCGGTCCAGGCGGGGTGCAGGGCAGTAGTCGGGCAGATTTTCATGCACTGCGAGCAGCGCAGGCAGGTGGACAGGAACGCACTTTCATCCACCACTCCCGGCGGGCGGATGCGCCACGAGTTGTCCTGCCGCAGGCGCAGGTCTGTACCCAAAAGCAAGGCTCCAGCTGCCCCGCTCGCCAGTGCGCCCAAGGCTTGCCGGCGGGACAGATCGAATCCTTCTGGATGGGCAGGTTTCAGCCTGAAGCGGAAGCGAATATCATCCGGCTTGCAGTTGGCCATACAGTCCAGGCAGACGGTGCATTCGGATGGCATGATGTGGAAATCCTCAGGGTTGGCGTCAACTGCTCCTGGCTGGCAGACAATGGCGCAACGAGTGCAGTGGGTGCAGGCTGAGCCAATCAGCGGGCGAAACAGGGAGACTTTCGAGAGCAGTCCCAGCAAGGCTCCCAGCGGGCAGAGATAACGGCACCAGAAGCGGTGCGCCAGCAGGTTCAATGCGATCAGCCCGAAGAATAGCGCCGCAATAGCCAGGCTTTGGGCAAAAGCCGGCTGTTCCACGGGCAAAAGCGTGCCTCGCACCAGTCCCTCGAACCCATCCAATGCCGGGGTGAGGAAGCTCACCTTATAGGCGACCGTCTCGATGGAATTAACCGCATAAAAGATGGCGGGCAAGATGGCAGTGGTCAGCGTGCGGGTGAAAATGGCGATGGGGTCTAACACCAGCAGGGTTAGCCCACCAAAGAGCGCCAGTGCCAGGCTGGTCACCAGCAGGAAGTATTTCACCAGCCTCCATTTTGGGGATAGCGAGGCCGCCCGTTTGCGGGCCTTGTGGAAGGACACCCATTCCAGCAGGCTGCCCAGTGGGCATATCCAGCCGCACCATACGCGCCCGATGAGCAGCGTCACCCCAACCGTGACCAGCGCCAACCCCAGCTTGGGGATCCATTGGCGGCTGGCGAGCATGGCACCCAAGGCTGAGAACGGGTCAAAGCGGAAGAAGATATCCGCCAGGGCTGGGGCGACCCGTTTCTGCACCACCGCAAAGATCAGGACAATATATAGTGTAAAGAAGAGGATTTGGGCGGCTTGTCTGACCCGCCGCCAGCTTGTCAAGCTCATCCCAGGTTCAGCTCCTGGATGTTGATGCTGGTGAGGTCCATTGTGCCCAGCCCCAGCTCTGCGCTCGCCTGGATATAGCCAATATCTGCTGCAGTAAGGCCGAAGAGCGTGGTGGCATACGCATCCGCCGCAACGATATCCCGGCTGGCGATGATTGTATCCATTTGCTGGACGTCCTCCAGGTTCCCTCCCGTCGGTCCATGATTGGTCAGGATGCGCACTGCATCGATGACCGTCAGGGCAGGGCGCACCAGGCTGGTCAGGTCGGCGATGCGCTGGGTCAGGTTCATATGCATCTGGTTGCGGTCCAGGATCACGCCCATCAGGTTCTTACCCCCCAGGGTCAGCCGGGTGGAGCCGTGGTGCTTGGCGATGGGCACGTTGATCAGCAGGTCAGCTTCCAGGATATCCGGGTAGATTTCCACCCTGGTGAGGTCCTTGCCTTGCGGGATATCCACCCGGGTGTATTTTGGGCGGCTCATGATGTGCATCTCTCCCCCGACTGCCTCGACCGCCTCAGCTATGCCTGAGATTGCATAAGCTGATTGGGGTGTGCCGCCGAAGGGGTAGTCCATCACGCGCACGCGTTTGGCGCCCGCCTCCAGGCACAGGCTGACCAACGTGCCTACCACGCTGGGGTTGGTGGTGGTGGCATATTCCGGCGGATGGTAATCGGTGCAGATGTTGGGCTTGATGATTACATCGTAGCCCAAGCTGACGAAGCTCGCCATGCCACCCAACGCCTCGATGGCAGCCCGGGTGATGGCAGCTGGGTCGGGACCGTGGGCCACCGCCAGGTAGGCTGGGCTGGTGGTAGGGGAAGGCTCGGGGTTGGGGCTGACGGTCTCGGTGGGGTTGGTCTGTGCCGGGGTGGCTTCAGAAGCTGAGGTGTCCGATGGAACGATCCTGGTGGTCGGGCTGGGAGGTGCGGAAGAGGTGGCTTCGCCTGTGGCAGTGTCAGACGGCAGGGATGGGCTTTCCTGTGGGGAGCAGCCTGCCAGGGCTGCGCCGGCAGCCACGGTGACGGTGAGCTTAAGGAACGTCCGGCGCGAGAGGGGTGGTCGGCGTTTCACGCCATATCTCCGTAGCGAATGTTATTTAGGGAAATACCAGTAACGACCATGCGATGGCTGTATTATAAGCGCGATTCCTCACCACTTTGAACATCCTAGATTCCAAACTATAATTGTCTGAACAATCATGTGTCTGAACTATGATTTATTGGATTAAATGATTACTATGATTTGTGCATAGCAAAAATTTATGCCCATCATATAATCATTTCTGTCATAGTTCAAGATGTCAAAATACAATCCGATCTAAATCTATGAACAAGTATGACATCAGAAACCCATCTTTCCTGCATCATGCTTGATCTGTTGTGATAAATCAAAGCCCATTATATAATCATTCTAATCATAGTTCAAAGCCTCTTTCACCCATGAAACCCTACCCCGTCCCTGGCGCAGAGACGCGCCGCGAATTCACCCAGGCGAACTCGCGCTTCATCTCCAGCCTGGCCCCGGTCTTCTCGGTGGATGAAGCCAAAGCCTTCGTCCTGCGCATCAAAGCCGAGTTCCCGGATGCCTCCCACAACGTGCCGCTGTATATTATCGGTCACGGTGATTCGGAAATCGCCCACTGTACGGATGCCGGCGAGCCCTCCGGCACAGCCGGGAGACCTGCCCTGGCAGTGCTACGTGGCAGCGGCATGGGGGATGTAGCGGTGGTGGTGACGCGTTACTTCGGGGGCACCAAGCTGGGCACGGGTGGGCTGGTGCGGGCATATTCAGAGGCGGTACGCCTGGTGGTGGAAAGCGTGCCGCGCGCTCAAAAGGTGCTCACCCATACCGTCATGCTGGGCTTCCCCTACACCTACCTGGAGCGCGTGCGCCTGCTGGTGGTTGCGCAGGACGGCTCAGTGTTGGATGAGGAGTTTGCCGCGGATGTGACCCTGACTGCCCGCATCACGGTTGAAAAATTGACAGCATTCCAGGCTGCCTTGAGCGAATTAACCAACGATAAGGTTCAGGCCGAGATTGTCGAGACCAAGGAAATACTTTTTCCCATTAGGTCATCCTCCGCCCCCCATCCTTGAAGAAAAGATTGAAATCATAGCCGGTCAAATAAGCATTTCAATCATAGTATGATTGTCTGAACTATGATTTATATGATTAAATGATTACTATGATTAGAGCAAAAAAATCCTAGCCCATCAAATCATCATTCCAATCATAGTTCAAGATAGAGAATCCGAAGATGAACAGCCCAATCAACCCGCATTATCCACACTCAGAAATTACCGCGAAAATCATCGGTTGTGCTATGGAAGTGCACAAGATAATGGGT
>Ga0154777_1057_pt1 | contig 26182 bp, 22 predicted proteins | sample Rifle2008BG16ft_FD_105785 | JGI IMG/M metagenome (GOLD analysis project Ga0154777, IMG submission 105785) | Chloroflexi bacterium RBG_16_47_49 | reverse complement strand
TCAGCGGTTAACTTTCCTGCCCCTGATTTAACCCTGAATGACTTATCTGGAGAGTCAGTATCCATTTCTGATTACAATCAACAAATCGTGTTAATAAATAATTGGGCAACCTGGTGCCCTCCATGTAAAGCAGAAATGCCGACCCTCTCGAAGTACTTCAAGGAACACAGCCAACAGGGATTTATGTTAATCGGTATCGATGCTGGTGATCCAGTGGATGAGGTGGCAAGTTTTGTGGATGAGTATGAGCTCACCTTCCCAATATTACTCGATCCGAATAACAAGTCGTTAATTGCGTTTCATAATGAAAATCTACCCAGCTCGTATGTGATTGACCTTACTGGAAATGTAGTGTTGGCATGGACAGGTCCGATCAATCAAGCAATGCTTGAAAAATATGTAACCCCCCTCCTGGAGCAATAATTGTGGAAGCGAAAGTCATTTGGAATAATAAACTATCCTTTACCGGCAATGCAGCCAATGCCTTTACTGTTCCTTTAGATGCTGAGCCTGCAGTCGGTGGGGAAAACAATGGATTTGAGCCTATGGAGCTGATCGCCATCGGTTTAGCAGGCTGTACCGCCATGGATACAATTTCAATCCTGCAGAAAAAACGACAGGATGTAACTGCTTTTCAAGTACAAGTGCATGCAGAACGAGCAGACGAATACCCTAAAGTATTTACCCGTATCACTATAGAATATCTCGTTGAAGGACGTAAGGTCGATCCTAAGGCGGTAGAGCGCTCGATTGAACTTTCTGCTACAAAATACTGCCCCGCTCAGGCTATGCTGAGCAAAGTCTGTACAATTGAACATCGATATACAATAAAAGATGCAAATTAATTTCTGGAAATTATAGTAAAATATAACCATCATTGAAATCATCTTACTGGTGATTTTCAAAATAAATCAATAGTGACATTTATGATTGGATATTCTAATAATTTCTTCGGGGCTATTTATATATTGTTAAAATTAAGTTATTGCTCGTTGATTGAAAAGGAACAGATTGCTATAGAATTTAATCAAGGCCAGAAGGTCGAGGCTATTTTTCACTGAAATCCATCCCATGCCTTGCCAACAAGAAGCGTCTTAATTGAGATTGTATAAAATTGTTTTTATTGATGTGAGATGTTTACCCAAATAATTGAGAAAAATTACACGAATACATTAGCAAAATGCATTGCGGAATGATTGCATGAATCTAATATACATGCTATAATTTAGGAGTTGTATTTCCCCCCTTACCAGTAATTAGCCCTAATAATTTTCCACCTTCCCGCCTTGATTTATGTCATATTGTGAGATTCGGCGGGAGTAACACCTAAAAAAATACTATTTTATAAAAACCCAAATCTAAGATTAGAGAAGATACTATATGAAAGTAATTGAATTACAGACTACATCCTTGGATCATCTTCGTCAGATAGCCAGGGACCTCAATGTCCAGGGGGCTAACCGCTTAAAGAAAGATGACCTCATTCTAAAAATCCAACAAGCTGAAGCTGAAAGAGATGGCCTTGAGCTGCGTGGGGGAATTTTGGAGATCATGAGTGATGGGATGGGCTTTCTGCGGTCGGGTCATTACCAACCGGGTGCTTTTGATGTCTATGTATCCCAATCACAGATCAGAAGATATAACTTGCGGGATGGTGACTTGATCATTGGTCATGTGAGACCTCCGCGCGAATCTGAAAAGCATTATGGCTTGCTCAAAGTGGAAACCGTCAACGGTTTTGATCCGGAAGAGATTCGCAACCGCCCCGCGTTTGAAAGCCTGACCCCTATTTTCCCCGATAAACGCTTTAATTTGGAGACTGATAGGCATACTCTGGCGACCCGGCTAATCGACATGGTCACACCCATTGGGCGTGGTCAGCGTGGTTTGATTGTATCTCCCCCCAAGGCTGGTAAAACTACAATCCTCAAGCAGCTCGCCAATGCAATCTCAACCAATCATCCAGACGTCTATTTAATGGTCGCATTGATTGGTGAGCGCCCTGAAGAAGTAACGGATATGGATCGTTCTGTGGATGCTGAGGTAATTTCATCCACTTTCGATGAACCCGTGACGTCTCATGTACGGGTGGCTGAAATGGCTCTGGAGCGTGCCAAACGTATTGTGGAGACTGGGCGGGATGTCGTCATATTAATGGATTCGATCACCCGTCTGGCACGTGCTTACAACCTGGTTGTTACACCATCCGGGCGGACATTATCCGGTGGTATTGACCCATCCGCACTTTACCCTCCAAAAAGGTTCTTTGGGGCTGCTCGTAACATTGAGGAGGGTGGCTCACTGACCATTATCGCCACCTGCCTGGTGGATACAGGCTCACGAATGGATGACGTGGTTTATGAAGAGTTCAAAGGTACAGGCAATATGGAACTTCTACTTTCCCGTCGCCTGCAGGAGCGTCGTGTATTCCCCGCCATCGATATTGAACGCTCCTCCACCCGCCGTGAAGAGCTTCTCCTTGGGCCAGATCTGACTCCCCGTGTCTGGCTGATGCGCAGAATGTACGATCAGATGATTGCTTCTCCTCCTTTTGGTGCTGGTATGGACCCGGCTGCTGGTACCGAAGCCATCCTCCAGCGTCTCTCCAAAACCGACGATAATCTCGCATTCCTCGAGACCCTCAACGAAGACTTAGACTAGCCATTTACCAGGTATAAACCGCGATCAGTTAATAAGCAGTTATAATAAACGCGGAATTATTTGGTATTGGTTACGTATGAGAAATCAAAAAAATGATATGAGCCCGTCACAGCCGGTTTCAAAGCCATCGAAGGTGAGAACGGCTCGAGAACCAAACGGTTTGTTAGTCACCGGTACTTGGATGTTAGCCTTGAGTCTGGTCCTATTGGCAGTTTATCTAGGTTGGCGCGTCCAAAGCACCCAGGCTGCTCCCCCTGAGATTACCACGACTACCCCCACCCAGGACAATTTACTATCTTCAGTTTCCAACCCCGCTTTCAATCACCTGCCTGATTACAATCTAGCTTATTCAAAAGAGGGAATTACCAGGAGAACTGCTCTACACACCAATATCCCTACCCGACCTCGCACCAAAGTTATCGAATATACCGTCACGACAGGGGATTCTGTTTTTGGGATTGCACAAAGTTTTAACATCCAACCTGAGACTGTCCTTTGGGCTAACTACGATCAATTGAATGACTCCCCAGATATGCTCGACCCAGGGATGAAGTTAAATGTCCCTCCGGTGGATGGTGTTTATTACCAGTGGCAGGAAGGTGATTCTTTAGAATCAGTTGCAGCAAAATTCGACGCAAAGGTGCAGGACGTCCTCAACTGGGAAGGCAATCATTTCGATTTGACAGATCCTCAAGTTGAGTCAGAACAATGGATCATGATTCCTAATGGACACCGTGAGTTTCGCCAATGGCTGGTTCCCACCATCGCCCGATCGAACTCTGGTGTTTCTAAATCTGTCCTTGGTGCAGGTGCTTGTGAAGGGGATTATGCAGGGGCTTATGGATCGGGTGCTTTTGCCTGGCCTACTTCATCACACACCCTATCAGGAAATGATTACTGGTCTGGTCACCTCGGCTTTGACATTGCAGGTACCATAGGTGATGGAGTTTTTGCTTCAGATGGTGGGGTGATCGTGTTTGCTGGATGGGCAAATGGTGGTTATGGTTACATGGTGATGATCGACCATGGCAATGGATACCAATCCCTTTATGCCCATTTGAGTGCTTACAATGTCTCTTGTGGTCAGAGTGTCTATACTGGCTCTTATCTCGGGGCGGTTGGTTCCACGGGGAATTCAACCGGTGCACACCTTCATTTTGAAGTACGCTATCTGGGTGGATTCCTCAGCCCATGGTATGTGCTACCAGCTCCATAATATTCTCCTAGCCAACTTCTCTCATCAATGACACCGTATAGCTATTATGAAAGGAAAGCCTATGCCGGAACATGACATGGATTTTAAAACTCAAGTGATTGCAGAGACCGATAACCTTCATTATCAAATATGGAAAGCCGACGAACCAGATGGAGAAACGACCTATCATTTGGAGCTGAATAACGTCACCATCCATTTTTTCACCGAGGAATGGGAAGAATTTCTGCAGTTGATGCAATTATTGGGAAATAAGTAGAATTTCAGATGATATACCCCACGAGGGGTATTATTCTTGGGGGGAAGAGATTATCTCGGTTACATATGGAATGACTGTCTCACATGGGTCAGTGAGATAGGTGGACACATGGTCCCAGTCCATTGTCGCTCGCGCTGCCCAGGCTGTGTACATTGCGTACGATAAGCACCCTGGGCCGGTATGATAATCTGCAATGGTAAATTTCCACAGTTCTTCATAGCTAGAAACTTCACCTGCAATTTGACCTGTGGCGTTATATACAATTTGAGCCACCTGCTCACAATTGGCTAACAAGGTATGTGCCACCAGGTCAATACTTGTATCAATGCTGGTTAAATCGATGCCATACTCACAGTTTTCGCAATCTGCATCAGCGCTGGTTGCCAATGCTCCCCTCAATAATGCTTGGTTCGCAGCATCAAGTTTGAGATAACCCGCTTTACATTGATCCTCAGTAAGGATTAATGGACAGAACTGGTTAAAAAAAGATGGATTCCATAAGAGCAGAGCATCTGCTCCATTATCTGTGATCTGACCTAATCCAAATTCGTTGGGTTTACGGAAGACTCCCGGCCAAAACTGACTCTCTTGTGCAAAAAGATTCTTCAATAATTGAGCAGGTACTTTTGTGTCTTTAGCTACTTGCATGATCTGGTCATCAAACTGGTTTTGCCATATGATCACCTTCGGCATCGCCAGGTCAAGTCCACAATTATCGGCATATCCATTGGACAGCAAGCCGCCACCTGAGCAAGAGCTGGCATTCACCACTCCCTGGGTGATTAACCGGCCTGCCAGGTAGGCAAAGGGTTCCTCTGTAGCCAGGAATGCCGGGTCTTCTGGGGTGGATAACCAGTCAGGCACTCCTCCAACTGGCGGAAATGCCTGCCACACCTGTGCACAGGTCGCAATTTCATTTCCCTGCCACTGAGTCGATATTACATCCACATACCAACCCCCACTGGTGGGCGAGACACTTACCCCACTATCGATTACTCGGACCATGGCGGTGAATATGGTGCTTGAATCACCAAAACTGGAATCTGCCCAGAACTCGACTGTTGTCCCAACCAACCGAGTCGGTCGTAATTGGACATCACAGGTGCTACCCTGACAGGTGGTTTCAATCCCATCCATTTTCACATGGATCGCAGTAATCTGCTCATTGGGTAAGGGCTCATCGCCAACGATATGCAATTTTGGGATTATGGGACAGAGATTTTCTGGAGCAATCGGATTACATCCACTCAATGATATGAATACTTGTGCGGGAGGTAAATTAATTTTGATTTCCTTCTCGGCTGGTGCACTCCCAATAAAAAACAGGTACAAACCTGTGCAATTTGAAGGGAGCAAAAATCCCTGATCCAAGCCTGTACAAGCCTGGGTAGCGAGCCATTGGTCGTAAATCGTCCCCCCACAATCCGTCAGGACGTCATCAACAGTAGGCCAACCTTCATGGTCGATAAACACCTGACATACAATTTGGTTGTCTGACCATCTAAGCAGCCACCACTCATATCTTGTATAGGAAATTACAATGGTTGCTTGACGTACGGTTTCCCCTGCGGAATTACCTTCGGCGCGAACCTTGCCTGATCCATAGATTGTAATCACAATGAATAGGCAAGCAAAACAAATGCGGAAAAGTCGTATCAGCTTTTCCATCCTATAATACAATATCATGTATAGTCGGGGTTGTCAATATTCCTTGCAGCAACTGGGAGGGCGTGATAAACTGATAATATGATGGGTGATTTTACCAGCCTTAACCAACGCCTGCGCAATTTATCGTTGGAAACAACCGCTCTGGCAGTAATCCTCATTCGAAGAAAACAGCTGCTGACATATGCCAGCAAGTTACCCATCTCTGCACTCCAGGAGCTGGTTGAGCTGATCAATAGTTACAGCAAAATTTCAGCTGAAAACCTGAAAAAGCAAATATCACCCAGCCGTCAAAAGACCGGAAATGGCGATATGGTGCGGTTCATCCAGCTACAATCCACTCAGGGCAACTATCTTTTCTATGCAATATCATTGACCAGGAAAATGTTGCTCGCTTTGGTGTTCGATCAGAATACTCCGTTCAGTAACGTACGGCGCCAAACCAAATATTTTGCACGAGAATTATTGGCACCCGAACAACCTACTTCGCTTGAGTATCGCCCCTCTTATTCAGAGAATGTGGGACAACCTCCCCCGCTAACTGCTGAGCCTGGTCAACCTGGAACATCTGGGGAGTTCACGGCCGGTCAACCTACCCCAATAGTGCCTGAATTTCAGCTAGAATCCATACTTTCGGTGGAAGGAAGTACAACTGCTCCAGAATCCGTACCTGCCGAACCTGGTAATCAGGAAACCAAAGTCGAATCCCCCACCTCAGGGGAAGCTGGGATACTCGGGTATCATGATAATGCTGAGTTAGAAGATCAATCAGTGGGTGAGCCTTTGGCTATCACAGGATTAGGCGAGGGAGATAATAGTCAGACTGGTTCAAGCTACGAATCCAATACTGCATCGACACCGAGTTCATTTGGACACTACATCACGTATTCATGCTTGCTCATCCCGCGGATGCCACAACATCTGATGACCAGTAATTTGGTCTCTTATTTATTTAAATGGATGGGACAGCTGTGCCTGGCATATGGGTGGCGTTTAGAGCACCTTTCCATTCATTCCAACTATATCCAATGGATTGCAGGGGCGCCATTAGCAACCTCACCAGCTTTGCTCGTTCGAATATTGCGCCAGAAAACCTCCCAGTATATATTCACACAATTTCCTCCACTTACCAACGAAAATCCATCTGGAGACTTCTGGGCACCTGGCTTTTTCATCTCAGGTGGCAAACAAACCATTCAACCACACCTGATTGATAAATACATCAACGAAATCCGTGAACAGCAAGGTGTGTATCATTCAACTTCTTACCAATAAATCGATATGCCTCCTATCATTTACTTACTAGACGGACATGCTCTGGCATACAGGGCATACTTTGCTTTGACCAGAGGTTCTTCTTCAGCATTCACCACTCACGCAGGAGAACCCACTGCTGGCGTGTTCGGTTTTACCTCAATTCTGCTGCGTCTTCTGGAACAAGACCATCCAGATTATATGGCAGTTACTTTTGATACTGGCAAAACTTTCCGGGATGACCTGTTTCCTGAGTACAAAGGTACGCGTGCCAAAATGCCTGAGGATCTGCGCCCTCAGATGGAGCGCATCCGGCAAATTGTGGATTCATTCAATATCCCCCGTTTGGAAATGGAAGGATATGAAGCGGATGATGTACTCGGCAGCCTTTCACGCCATCTAGCGTCACAAGGTTTTGGGGTCAAGATCATCACCGGTGATCGTGACCTTTTACAGTTAGTGGACGACCGTATCCTGGTTAATCTCCCAGGGAAATCCATTGCAGACGCAAAGGATTATTTTCCCAAGGATGTCGTCGAGTTATTCGGGGTGAAACCTGAACAGGTGGTTGACTACAAAGCCCTGGTGGGTGATAAATCGGATAACATCCCTGGAGTTGCCGGGATTGGGGAAAAAACCGCCTCATCCTTGCTGCAAACTTATAATACCCTGGATGGAATATACTCCCATTTGAGTGACCTCTCCGAGAGTATACGGAAAAAACTCGAAGCAAACAAGAAAAATGCTTACCTCAGCCAAAAACTGGCTACCATCGTCACCGATCTCAAGGTCCAGCTCGACCTGGATATGGCGCGGACTGAACACTTCGACCCGGCGCGCGTGGAAGCATTATTCCGTGAGCTCGAGTTTCGCGCTTTAATGGGACGTCTGACAGCGTTATATACCGCCTTTGGAAAATCCGGCGTAAAAAGGGAAGAACAGCTTTCGTTGTTCACCCGCGCCACTGCGCCATCTGCGCCTGCACCGAAACACGAAGGTGAGATTACAGTTCATGTGGTGGATGACGAAAAGGGTCTTAACGAATTGGTCCACCGCCTGCAATCTGCAAAAATCATCTCCTTCGATACAGAGACCACCTCCACTGACCAGATGCGCGCTGACCTGGTTGGCATATCGCTGGCAGTGGATGGTAATGAAGGATGGTACATCCCAGTTGGTCATGAGGCGGAACCAGCTCATCAGCTTCAAATCAAGCAAGTTATAGATGCATTGCAAGGTCCACTGACGGATGTACAAATTCCTAAAGTTGGACACAATCTCAAATATGATTTCGTCATGTTGGCAAGAAATGGCTTGCGCCCGTCTCCCCTCGCCTTTGATACCATGATCGCTGAATGGCTGACCAATCCCACTTCCCATAATCTGGGATTGAAAAACCTGGCATGGGTGCGCTTAGATTTTCGCATGACTGAGATTACATCTTTGATCGGTACTGGTAAGAAACAGATCAGCATGGCGCAAGTACCCATCGATAAAGCTGCCTCATATGCTGCCATGGATGCGATTGCCGTCATCCGCCTGATGCCAGGTCTTCAAACTGAGCTAAAAGCGAATTCCGCTGTAAAGCTATTCGATGAGATTGAAATGCCACTTATCCCGGTCCTGGCTGACATGGAGATGACCGGGATTGCCTTGGATATAAATTTTCTGAAGAATATGTCTGGTGAGTTACAAACTCGCATGAGCGAGATCGAAACAAATGTATTCCAGCATGTTGGCGAACGCTTCAACATCAATTCTACCCAGCAATTATCCAACGCAATTTTTAATCAGCTGAAACTTGCGCCACCTGAAGGCACACGCCGGACAGATTCGGGACATTATTCCACCTCTGCAGAGGTGTTGGAAGCGTTGCAGGGCAAACATCCCGTCGTAGATCTGTTACTAGAATATCGAGAGTTATCGAAACTTAAATCAACATATTTGGATGCCCTACCCCAACAAGTGAATCCACGCACAGCTCGGGTTCATACATCCTACAACCAGGCAGGTAGCGTGACCGGTCGGATTGCGTCATCCGATCCAAATTTGCAAAACATACCCATTCGCACCGAGCTTGGCAGGCAAGTCCGCCAGGCATTCATTGCTGGTAAAGGTCTTTCACTTTTATCCGTGGATTACTCGCAAGTCGAGTTACGTATTGCTGCCCATATGTCCAAAGACGAGGCTATGCTGGCAGCTTTCCGGGCAGATCAGGATATCCACACTGCCACAGCGGCAGCCATATTAGGCACGACTCTCGATAAAGTGACCAAGGAACAACGCCGAAATGCCAAAGCGATCAACTTTGGATTGCTCTATGGGATGAGTGCATTTGGTCTCACCCGAACTAGCGACCTCACCCTGGCAGAAGCAGAGGATTTTGTAGAAGCATACTTTAAACAATTCCCGGGTGTAAAAAGCTACCTGGACAATATGCGCCGATCAGCTGCCAGGCAAGGATATGTTGAAACCTTGCTTGGACGACGTCGTTATTTCCCAGGTTTAAAATCAGGTGGCAACCCAGCGACTCGGGCGCGGGAGGAACGCGAAGCAATTAATGCCCCGATACAAGGTACCGCTGCTGATATTATGAAAATAGCTATGATCCAGGTCGCTTCAGCTTTAAGAGAGGCTGGTTTGAGTGGGCATATGCTTCTTCAGGTGCATGATGAGCTCGTACTCGAGTGTCCACCCAATCAGCTAAAAAAGACTGCAAAAATAGTGCGCACAATGATGGAAAATGCCTATAATTTAGCTATTCCCCTGAAAACAGAAGCCCGCGATGGTCACGACTGGGGGAATTTATCAGTATTGGAAGATTAGGGAGCAAATATGAGTGGTGACCAACAAGTGTTTCAAAATGCCATGAATTTAGGTCATTCAGCCGCCTGGGACCAGGATTGGGGAAAAGCATCCTCTTATTATCGTATTGCCATTGATGAATTTCCAGAAAATGTCAGTGCACTCAGTAGTCTGGCTCTTGCGCTTTATGAACTTCAAAAATACCCCGAAGCATTAGAATATTACCAACGTGTAGCCAAGCTAACGCCGATCGATCCTGTGCCAGCGCAGAGGATGGCTGAAATTTACGAACGTAGCGGGGACCAGGTCAATGCAGCGAAGTCATACATGGATGTAGCGGAATTATATGCCCATAACAAGGACGTGGAAAAGGCTATCAAAAACTGGTCACGTGTGGTTGCTCTGGATCCAGAGCATATGGCTGCCCACACCCGCTTGGCATTGGTATATGAACGCCTGGGACGTACTGGTGAAGCCATGACTGAATATATCGCCATTGCCAGTCTGCTGCAATACCTGGGTAACGTTCAAAAAGCAATCCAAACATTAAAACACGCCTTGCAGGTGGTTCCAAACAGCAAGGAAGCTAACCAAGCCCTAACAATATTATTAAACGGAAAGCCCCTCCCTAGACCAAGTCAGCCACGGGGAGGAACCAATCCGCTGACACCGTCACAGGTCAGTATATTTGAAACGTCTAGAAGCATTGAAGAAGATCGTCCCCGACTTGATCCCATCCAAGATGCGAAACAAAAAGCATTGACCCTGTTGGCTGAGTTGCTTTTCGAGCAGGAGGAAGCCCAAAACCCGCAATCCAGAGGGGGAATGGCATCGATCGTTAAGGGTAGGGGTGGTATTGAGCAATCGAAATTTGATCAAACGAAAATCATCCTCCATCTAAGCCAGGCAATTGATCTGCAATCCCACGGGCAAGATGCCCAAGCCGCTTCTGAGTTGGAAGGTGCGATCGAAGCCGGTCTGGAAAATTCAGCCACATATTTTGTTTTAGGCTTCATGCAATCAAAGAGCGAACATTTAGAAAAAGCTGTTCAAAACCTGACCAAATCTGTTCAACATGAATTATTCGGATTCGGATCACATTTATTACTTGCATTGACCTTGTACAAAATGGATTTAATCAAGGAAGCATCGATTGAGTATTTGAAAGGCTTATCTATTGCAGATTCCGAGAGTGTACCTGCTGACCAGGCAGAGGAATTGATCCAAATATATGAGCCCTTGATTGAATCATTTACCCATCAATCAGACCCAAAATTACAAAAACGAATTTGTGAAAATATCAGTAAAATGCTGATCCGACCAGATTGGAGAGATCAAATTCGACTTGCCAGGCAGCAACTCCCTGCTCAACCATCCGGATCACCTCCAGTACCACTTGCAGAAATGTTAACCGAGGCTACCAGCAGCCAGTTGGTCGAATCGTTGGCGAAGGTGAACCAACTTGCCCGCGCAAATAAGGCACACAGTGCAATGGAAGAAGCCTATTATGCACTAAAATTTGCACCTACCTACTTACCATTACATGTATGTATCGGAGACCTGTTAGTGCAGGAAAACCGTGTTCCGGAGGCTGTGCTCAAGTATTCGATCATCGCAAAGAGCTACAGTGCTCGAGGTGAAACCAATCGGGCACTCAGTTTACTCAAGCGGGTAAGCGAATTAGCTCCCATGGACCTCGATGTCCGTAACAACCTTATCGAGCTGTTGACAGCCCGCGGCAAGATATCAGAAACGATTCAGGAATTACTAAAACTCGCTGAAACCTATTATAGCCTGGCGGATCTTGCCATGGCGCGTAAAACCTATTCACGTGCTTTTCGGTTTGCACAACAATCCAATGTCGACCGTGAAACTAAAGTAAAACTGATGCACCGCATGGCAGACATCGATATGCAAAGCCTTGATTGGCGTAATGCGATCCGAGTGTGTGAACAAATCCGCATCTTGGATCCCGATGACGGTAAGGCGCGTGACATGTTATTCGATCTAAATCTCCGCTTGGGGCAAACTACTCAGGCAATGTCTGAATTGGACAATCACCTCAATCACATGATCTCATTACATCGCACAGCTGAAGCTCTAGAATACATCAATGCAAAGATCCTGGAGAACCAAAATCTCCCAACACTCTATAGCCGTCTGGCCGAGATCTACCGCGTTTTAGGGCGTAAGGAAGAAGCCATTAATCAGCTGGAGATTGCGAAGGAGATGTTTCTACAGAATGGGAACCGCCCGGCAGCAATTGAAATTGTCATGGCAATCCTGGCGCTCAACCCAGCTAACGCCAATACCTATCAAAGAATTCTGGTGGAATTACAGGCTGAAAAATAGAATCCCAAGTTAATTATTGCGATTAAGATTGTAAAACTTTAATGAAGATGGGTTTCAAGCCTTTACGAATAGATCCACCAGATCTGCAGTATTTTCTAAGATCAAATCTGCGCCTGCCCGTTTGAGCTCTTTTTCTGCACCAAAGCCACATAATACACCCACGGTTTGCGCACCGGCTCTTTTACCAGCCAGGATGTCAACCACGGTATCACCTACCATCAGGCAGGACGATGCGGGTACGCCCATCTTTTCCGCTGCCCATTCAATTGGATCTGGATATGGCTTGGTATGCGCACAGGTTTGTCCTGTGGCAACAGCTGTAAAACATGATAATAGCTCAAATTGGAATAAAAACTTGAAGGTGGATTTTCGCCCGCGCGCGCTGACAATGCTGAGTGGGTAATAATCTCGTAAGGTAACCAGCAAATCACGTACACCATTGATTAATCGGTATGGTTCAGAAGTCTCTCCGATTCCCGACTCGTAAAAACGATCTCCCAGTGCGACGATTTTATGGTCCAATCCAACCCGGTCGGCAAAACTATACACCCAATTTCCAGGACCCTCGGTGAACATGACCAACCTTCGGGCAGTCGGGAAGACATCTCGGTGACGAAATAAAAAATCTATTGGGGATAAAAATTTGACCAATTTTTGTACAAATTGGTCATCCGTGTCGCTTAATGTTCCATCAACGTCAAAACAGATTGACTTTACCCGGGTAAAGTCAATTGGCATTCGTTAAAAACCTGCTGGTTGTGGAGCAAATATCAGCATTGCTGCCCCTATAATAAATAATATACTTAGAAATAGACCTATCACGGTCATAATCACCAGGCAGGAATTGATTAGTCGGTGATAAGATTCGTCCATCCTGTTCCTCCGGGCAGATTGTAATCCCCTTATCAATCTGAAGCAATGGCTCTAGCTGGTATTATGCGTTAAAATACACAATGTGGATGAGATAGCGTTGATCCAGGCAGCCAGGGGGGGTGATCTGGATTCATTTAATCGTTTAGTCCTGGCATACCAGGATATGGTTTATAGTCAGGCCTACCGGATGATTGGGGAAGAGGAATCGGCGGATGATGCCACTCAGAACACATTCATTTCAGCATACAATCATTTAAATTCATTTCGTGGGGGGTCTTTCAAAGCATGGTTGTTACGCATCGTGACGAATGCTTGCTATGATGAGTTACGCCGTCGAAAACGCCGCCCGACCGTACCTTTGGAACCATTGGATGACACCGGTGAAGAAGTTGAATCTGCCCACTGGATGGTTGATCCAGCCGATCAACCTGAAGACCAGGTACAAAGGGTGGAGCTTCAACACGCCATTCAACACTGTCTTGACCATCTTCCGGATGAATTTCGATCCACCGTAGTTTTGGTGGATATTCAAGGGCTGGATTATTTTGAAGCCGCCCAGGCGGTTGGTAAACCGATCGGTACGATTAAAAGTCGCCTGGCGCGGGCACGTTTACGCTTGCGCGATTGTTTGAATGGGTTTGCGGAACTTTTACCTTCTGGATTTCGTCTGAAATAAGGGTGTACGATGAACAACCAGATTACTTCGCGTGAGTATGAGCTGATCTCCTCCTACCTGGACAACCAGCTGGGAAGCAAGGAGCGCGCACTTCTGGAAGCAAGACTAAAAGCCGATCCAGAACTGCGAAAGGAATTGCATGAGATCAGTAAAACGCGATTATTGTTGCGTAGCCTGCCTCGATTACGGGCACCGCGGAATTATTATCTAAACTCAAAAGTCATAGAAAAAACTGTGGGTGTACGTCCAGCCCCAAGGTTTGCTCCTGCATTTGGGATAGTTTCAGCGATTGCAACTATCTTACTTGCTTTGGTAATCTTTGGCGACAGGTTATTAATTGACACAACGCCTGTTGCATTAGCCCCAGACCCAGTGGTTCTAAACGAAACCGGGCTCGTACAGCCGGAGGCAGAGCGAAGCGTTGCTTCCACACCATCGCCCACACAAGAAGCACCAATGGCTATGATGGTAGCACCGGCATTTTCCCCTACAGCCGTACCCACTACAGCTTTCAAGGCTGGTCAGTCTGAGAGTGCCACCCCTACAACCATCTATCTATACGCATATCCTCCGACATCCATCCCTGGAGGTATGGGTTCAATTTTCAGCGAACAGACCGGGACTGCCACAGTCAATTGTGAAGAATATCTAAGGAGCGAAGCATATCCAACACTCCCCTATGCATATTATTGTGCCACTCCCACAAACACTCCGTTTGGATACTTGCAAAGTATTCTCCCAACATCCACAACAACCCCCTCTCCATCACCAACGCCCACCCCCACTACAACAGCAACACCTACTGCCACTCCTTCATTTACCCCTTCACCCACACCCACTCCCTCTGATACTCCATCTTCAATCATGGAAGTCGCCCCATCGATAGAAGAGGAAGTACCGCTGCTTACGGGACCTTCTGATCAAGTGATGGATGCTGGTATTGCCACTCCCTCAGGAGAGGTGCCTGTGGAGAGCTCTGGCACTACCCCTAATATCGATTTCGTTCGTTATCTCGTGCTGGCAATTGAGATCAGTCTGGCATCCATTGCTATTATTGCGGGAACTGCAGCAATCATCCTGCGTATTCGAGCAGGTCGATGATAGACGGTCAGATTCGATACTGCCCACGGTGTGGTTCTATCCTCATTGAAGAATTACATTCGGGCAGAATGCGCCCCAGCTGTCCCAAATGTGAGTGGGTGTATTTTCCTGATCCCAAGGTGGCAGTAGCAGTGATGATCAAGAAAGACGACCAGATATTGCTTGTACAACGCATGTTTGATCCGCAAAAGGGTCATTGGACATTACCAAGTGGATTTGTCGATGCCGGCGAAGATCCAAAACAGGCTGCTGAACGTGAGTGCCTGGAAGAAACCGGTCTGGTTATCAAAGACATCCGATTACTTGACGTAATATTCGGCCTAGAACACCCGCGTGGAGCCAGTATTTTGATTATTTATCGAGCTGAAGTTCAATCTGGACTGCTTGCTCCTGGCGATGACGCGAACCAGGCTGCTTATTTCCATATCGATAATCTTCCACCCTTAGCTTTCGCTTCGACACAACAGATATTTATATCATATTTTTAACATGATTTTTATGGTAAACTAAGTCTTTAATTATATAAGTACGTAAAAGCCATCATTTTGAACAGACAAATAAACAGGAGAGGAAAATAATATGAACAGAAATAATATTAAGCCCTTATTATTTCTAGCGATATTTGTATTGATCGTCAGTCAAGCTTGTGGAACTGCTAAAGAGGGAGTAACCCAGGTAATCGCAACCCAGGCTGTCGCGCAGGAAAAACCTACAGAAACATCTGCTCCCATAATAACAGAGGTGCCATCGGTACTTGTTTTAAATCTTACTGATCTAAAGAAAGCAACCATCCAAATCGAAGCCCAGGGTACATTCATTGATCCTCAATTCGGGTATATGGCCAATCAAGCCGGACGAGGTTCAGGCTTTATTATTGATCCGTCAGGGATTGCTGTAACCAATAACCATGTTGTCACCGGTGCTGCGCTGCTAAAGGTTTGGATTGGTGGTGATACTAATAAGGTTTATAACGCTCGGATCCTGGGTGTGTCGGAATGTTCGGATCTAGCAATCATCGACATTGATGGCGATGAATTCCCATACTTACCCTGGTACGAAGGGACTGCCAATGTCGGTTTAGATGTTTATGCCGCAGGATTCCCCCTCGGTGACCCTGAGTTTACCATGACAAAAGGAATCGTTTCGAAAGAAAACGCTGATGGTGAAACCTCTTGGGCCTCTGTAGATTCTGTGATTGAACACACTTCGACAATCAATCCTGGTAACTCAGGCGGTCCGCTTGTGGATGGCAATGCAAAGGTAGTGGGGATTAATTATGCTGGCTCAAGCTCAACCAACCAGTATTTTGCCATTAACCGTGAAACTGCCCTGCCGGTGATCGAACAGCTGCGTGCGGATAAAGATGTCGATTCAATCGGAATCAACGGCCAGGCTGTCTCCTCCGAGGATGGCTCGATCACTGGAATCTGGGTAAGCTCTGTCAAGTCCGGTTCACCCGCTGATAAAGCCGGGGTTAAAGCAGGTGACATTGTTACATCAATTGAAAACCTATACCTTGCTACCGACGGCACTTTGAAGGATTACTGCGATATCCTGCGCACGCATCAACCGGAAGACACCTTGGCGATTGAGGTATTACGTTGGGATAGCCAGGAAGTCCTTGAAGGTCAGCTTAATGGCCGTCCTCTGGAATTCGCGTATTCTTTTAGTACTGGACCAGGTGAAACTGGCACTGCTGAACCATCTGCAACTGATTCCGGTTCCACGATCCCGGTCAACTGTGTAGAAAGCTCAGTCGGTGGATATATCACCTGCATAGATGATACTGGAACTATCCAGGTGGATGTTCCAGATTATTGGACAGATGTTAATGGTGGTTCGTGGACATATGACGATCAAGACATTGGTGTTGCCATTTCTGCAGCACCCAGTATATCGGATTTTCTAAATTATTATAATGCAGAGGGTGTGTTCTTCGGTGCTTCAGATACATTCGCCCAAATTGGCGGTTATGTGGAATTCCTGGATTATTACACCGATGCTTATAGAGGAGATTGTATACTAGAGGGACGTTTTGATTATAACGATGGTTTGTATCGTGGAAAATATGATAGCTATAACAATTGTGGCGGGAATGGTGGTTATGATGCATACGTTCTCAGTGCCGTGGATATTGTAGATCCAACCTCAAAAATTATCCTGGTAGAAATTCAAGCCTATCCCAATGACACAACCACAATCGAACAGATATGGGGCACATTCTTCGTTTATTTCTAACGAACATGCATAAAAGTCGGGCACTTATACCCGACTTTTTTTTATTAGTTATCGATGAATGAAATAAGAGATTTCTGCTTCGCTCATATTTCCTGCCAGATCATACGCTCTGATGAGTAGGATGTGCTCACCTAACCTGGCTGGCCAAAGTATTACATATGGAGGTTGAAGCAGGTTTCTTTGGAGCTCGCCGTCCACAACAAATTCAACCCGATCCAGCACTAGATTATCTCCCGCAGATGCCTGCAGCATGATCGATCCACCGGAGTGATATGTAAATTTCTCTCCTTGTGTTGGAGCCAGGATTTGAACTTGAGGTGGAGTATTATCGATTGTCAATTGCAGGATGTCTCGCTCAACCTGTTGATCCTGCCTTACCACCAATAGCTGGACCACGTATAAACCTTCCAATCCATTAGTATCCCAGGTACCAAGGTAACCATTATTCACCGGGTGATCTACATCCTCCCCGATTTGGATCCATTGTTGAGGGTTTAACCCCTGACCAATTTGTAAACGGTAATAAGAAAATCCAGATCCTGCTGTAATTCCATTGAAGCGTATGAGTCCACCCACATGGTCGAATATCTGGGGGCTGGTAATCCGAACATCCAGTGATCTGGACTGAGCTGCATAGATGACATCATAGGTATCGGGCGGAATAGGTAGACCTGCACTACTAGCCCAGGTGACTGCTTGCGGTGGTACCAACAGGTACACCTTCTCTCCAAGCATATCAGCAGGAGTGAAAATTGTCGCCAATAACCCGGTCTCACGATTGATAGAGTATTTTTGGTAGAGGTTATCTACCTGAGTTGGCTCGTCTCCCTGTAAAAATACCTCCTGCACAATCGCCGGACATAACTCGGAGACCAACAACCCGGAGGGATCACAAACCTGAACCAGACTAATTCCTACTGGCATGGCGAAATCCTGTACAGGCATTTGTTTGGATGCATACTGGACGATGGCATGCCATAATCCCGCAGGCATATCCGCAGATACAGTGCCTGTTATTTCCCGAGAATGCCCTACCCAAACCCCAATTGCCAGCTGAGGAACGTAACCTACCGCCCAGGCACCATCCCTATTCTCTGTTTTCCCTATCTTGGCTCCTGCGGGTCGCCCAACCTCCAAAGAGTTTGGGTGCCCAAGGCTGGGCCAACGGGCGCTTTCATCGCTTAATACATGGTTGGCAAGAAAGGCTATTTGTGGACTGATAATTGGTCTTGCTTGGGCAGTTGACCAATCCAACCATTTTCTTCCATCGACACCCATTACGCGGAGAATGCTGGTTGAGCTCAAACCATCCGCATTATTCCCTGAGGTGTTAGTGAGGTTTGGCTGGCCTGCCATGAGCCCTTGATTCGCAAATATTCCATACGCTGAAACACTCTCCAGTATGGTGATTTGCTGGGTAAACAGGTCGTTTAAAGTTACTTCATTAGCAATCTTCAGCTCAGGTGTACTGATTCCGAATCGCTTTTCGGTAAGCCATACATTTTCTACCCTCACTTGCTGCAACACTTCCGCAGAAGCAGCTGAATAATCATTCACCAATGCCATGCGTGCACGCACAGGTCCATGGTAGGGGGTAGATAATTCATGATCCGGATTATTCTGAGTGGCATCCGAAGCCTCAATGCCACCTTCGTTTGGTATATCCCATAACAAGGTTGCCGGGTTCATGCCGCGTGTAAAAGCGGTTAGGTATAGAAATGGAGATAATATTGTCCCTGCGGGATGTGCAGCTGGGTAGCTCGGTTCAATGCCGGAGGTAGCATCTCCAACCAGGGTCAGAATCTGACCGGAATGTGGATCGATGATTGCGACGTTGATATGAATATCCTGAAGTGGATTACCCTCGCTAGACTTCAGGGTGGGAAGTAATTGAGCTGCTTCACAAGCTGTACCTTCTCTATCAGCCGGAAGCTCCTGAATTCCCTGCAGGCGGGCAAGCTGAATCTCTGAGGCACACACAGTCTGCATTTGTAATCCATAATCGAGGGTGGTTATAATCTCAAAACCACCCCGACGAACTCGATCAAGTGGTAATACTGAGCTAAGTTGCAACAACACCAGCTCGGTAAATGCGGGGGCGATTGGATGAACTACAGGTTGTGCCTTAAATTGAATTTCTTCCTTGAGTGCATTAATTGCTTCACCTTCAGTGATCAACCCATGGCTCAACATGGCTTGAATTACTTTTACCTGTGGCTGTTTAAGCATTTGAGAGCCCGCAATCGGATTAATTGCCGGCGTCTCATTCATACCGGTTAGCATAGCAGCTTCAGCAATGCTTAGGTTTGTTGCTGATTTTCCAAAGAACGCATGCGCAGCTGCATCTGCACCATAAACAAGCTCACCGTATTGGACGCTGTTTAGGTACCATTCCAATATCTTCTCCCGGCCGAATTGAGCGGTGACCTGCGCAGCAAGTAACCGTTCACGAATATTCCGGCGTAGTGAGGCGGGTTCATCCTGGATGATCAGATCGGATATCAACCGCTGTGCCAATGTGGGATGTGAACCATCAGACCAGCCAGATAAAATGTATCCGGGATGCTCCCAAAAACCAGGGTCATATGCCGCGATCGTGGCATCCATCAAATATTGGGAAAATCGGTCTTGTTCTGGATAATCGTCCGCCCCCACATGTAGATATTGCTTACCTGCAACTGCTGGATTTTCAAGCGTCAGGATGACCTGTTGATGGGTCCGCTCGTAGATCCGGGTAGGTTGGAGCAATATCCCATCAGGCGGTTCCAGGAGTGAGGGAAGGGCTTCGATAGACGGAAGGTTTCGAGTAAGGTTGGTATATGCCCATACTCCTGCCAGGCTCCCCGCCACCACCAATAAACTAATTAGGGTACCAATAACCAAGCCGATCCTAAACCATGGGTTTCTCAAATCTTTAATGTGCCGTTGTTCACGGAATTTTATGGTTTGGAAGACAGTGGGCATGTTTTATTCAATGAAAACCTGGGCCTCATTTCCCCAGTCACATGATTAAGAAAACATCTCGGCTTATTCAGGATTATTTTTTTACAGTCTGGTCAACCGATTGGAGTAATTCCTTCGCCGATTGTCGTGTTCCATCGCTGATCTCGCCCATCATTTGCGCCAGCTCAATCAACCGCTCATCACCTTCCAGGGATTCCACCACAGTCTCAGTTCGCCCTTCTCTAACTTGTTTTAAAACCTTCCAATGCTGCTCGCCAAACGCTGCCAGTTGGGGTAGATGGGTGACGCATAATACCTGGTGCTGGCGGGCTAATTCCCATAATTTACGCCCAACTACCATGCCCACCCGACCACCGATCCCCTGATCAATTTCATCGAAAATCAAGGTAGGGATGCGATCTGCTTGCGCCAGGACGTTCTTGATTGCCAGCATTAAACGGGAGGTCTCACCACCGGATGCAATTTTTACCAGTGGTTTTAATCCCTCTCCTGGGTTTGGGGCTACCTGAAATTCCACATGTTCTAAGCCAGTCGAGTCAAAGGTCACCCTGCGCCCATCAGTAAGAAAAACACCCTCTTCAGATAGGCGCTGAGTAAAATCAACTTTAAAGCGTGCTTCTGCCATGCTAAGATGTCCTAGCTCACTCTCCAGTGTTTTTTCCAACTTTTCGGCTGCAGAATGCCTGTGGACGGATAAAGTCTCACCTAATTCACCCAACCTCACCAGAAGTTGATTTTCTTCACCTTCCAGCTCGACAATTCGTTCAGACACATGAGTGATTGAATCAAGCTGTGTACGAGCCATTTCGACGAACTGCAACACAGTTGGAATATTCTCACCATATTTGCGCTTCAGATTTTGGATCAGATTGAGGCGTTCCTCCACCTGGTCTAACCGCTTGGGATTGAATTCGATTGTATCGATGTATTCACGCAAGCTGGTCGTCAGATCGGAGAGCTCTTCCAAAGCGTTTTGCGAACGCTCACTAAGTTTTTCCTGCAAGGAATCCAATCGGCTGAGGTTATTTAAAATGCTTGTGACTTGCCCAACCTGATCGGTGACACTCGGAGATTCTGGTGTTCCTTCATCCAATAACTGGATGGCTTCCTGCACCAATGAAGCGATCCCTTCTGCATTAGCCAGGCGAGTGCGCTCAATACGAAGCTCTTCCTCTTCTCCTTCCCGAAGATGAGCGGATTCAATTTCATTGATCTGGTATTGCAGGACATCGATCTGTCTGGAAGCATTCTTCTCAGCTGCCTGCAGCTCGTTAAGCTGGTTGCGTACATGCGTGAGCTGATGGTAAGCCTCCTGGTACTTAACCAGTTCCGGCTCGACGTGCGCATAACTATCCAATAATCCCAGGTGCTGTTTGACGTGTAATAAAGATAGGTGTTCCGACTGACCGTGCACATCCACCAGGAATTCACTCAGCTCGGTCAGCACATGATTATTCACATTCCGCCCATTTACACGGGCAAAACTTCGTCCATTCGTACGAATTTCACGCCCCAGGGTAAGAGTCTTCGACTCGTCCAGGAGCGCCTCCCTCTCCAGGATTAGACGGACAGATCGTTCTGTTTCATCTGAAATTTCAAAACTGGCTTCAATCATGGCGCGTTCGGCACCAACCCTGATCATTATCGCATCTGCCCGGCTGCCCAGGATCGTCTCTACTGCATCGATAATGATCGATTTACCCGCGCCAGTCTCGCCCGTAAATATGTTCAACCCACGGTTAAAACTCAGCTCCAGCTGGCTGATGATGGCAAAATTCTCGATGCGTAATTCACTGAGCACGGCTAACTAATCCTGATGCCTGCCAGGCGGGTATATAAAGCCGAAGTCATTAAGACTGCATATCCACCATGCCAGGCTAATCCGATCAAACTGAAATTGAACACAAACTGAAGTGTTAGTGGAATGCACCCGACCACTGCAGCCACAGCAGCCATGATAAAAAGGTTTTTAGAGCGCCTTCGGCGGGTAACAAAGCGAGCGGCTTCCGCGATCACCCCCCCTGCAATGGGTGCCAAAAGAATGATAAAAAATCCCACCCGAAATGCCACCAGGCTACCCAGATATGCCAGGATGGCAACAACTGTGAACATCAAAGGATAATCCACCCACTCGGCGGTTTCGAATACTTTTTGCTGTCCTTTGATACATTCTTTGCACCGATAACCAGTGGGGGTCAGGATTGCGCATTTGGCACAAATCGGTTTTTCACACTTATTGCAACGCAGGGTGGTTTCGATATTCGGGTGATTGGCGCAATACATCATCGGTGGTGCATTGGTCATGCTCAACCTCTAACGATGATTTCCTGTGGACGGATTCTGACTCATATGAGGGGTTAAATTGCGATAAAAATAGCCTGGATCTTGAAAACGAACGAATTTGACGACATGGGGTGAGGCATACACATGCACCCGGTCATCATCGGTCAGTCCGATGGGGACCTCCCCATCAATGCTGAACACTGCCTGATGGTCCACTTCGACGGTGATGCTCACCGAAGACCCCTCAGCCAGGACGATGGCTCGATCCAGTGAAAGGTGAGGCGCTACCGGGACAAGTAATATATTGTGCAATTCAGGAGGTAGGATGGGTCCGCCTGCTGCCAGGGCATAGGCAGTCGACCCGGTGGGCGTGGCAGCGATCAACGCATCTGCCACGTAAGTGGTCAGAAAACGACCATCTACATGAGCGGTTATGTGGACAGGACGGATGATCTGACCTCGGCTGACCACCACCTCGTTCAAGACGTCCCACTTACCCAATAAAGAATCTGCGCGCCACTGCTCAGCGATTAGCATCATGCGTTTTTCGAGCCAATAATCTCCTGCAATCATGCGCGTGAGAAATTCCCTCCACTGATCTCGGGCGATCTCGGTCAGGAATCCAAAACGACCTAGATTGATCCCCAAGACGGGAACATCCGATGGTCCTCCAAGATGTCCTGCACGCAACATGGTACCATCACCACCCAAAGCTACCAATAGATCAAATTCACCCTGTTTAACCCGCCGGTAAATCGTTTCATCATACAGATAACCATGTTGGGATTCAATACCCTTTTCTTTCAGGAATGCAGCAATTACCTCCGCTTCTGTTTCAACGTCGGGTAATTTTTGGTGACCGACAATTGCGATCCGGTTGATTGGTTTTTTCTCTTCTTCCATAGTAGCCTAATTATATCCTGAGAGATTGATCACAGATGGATCGATAACCACAGTGCTGGCAGCTGTGTGGATTTTCATGCGAGCGGTCCACTTGAGAACGGGTTGTCTTTTCCTGCATTTCATGAAGGGTTGTGATGACTGAAGCTTCTAATGTGGAAGTAAATTCGATTGCATAAGTCTTGTTGGAATAATGGATTATGCCGTAATTGGGTCGGGTGCCATATTCATGCTGGACCAACAGGCAATAAGCTGCCAGCTGGTAGATATGCGAATCATAGGGGGCATCCAGTGACTTCCCAGATTTTACTTCGACAGGGATGATCTGGCTGCCTTGTTTGACCAGGTAATCAGGTTTACCAGTCAATCTCAATGTCGGATCAAATAGCGGTTTCTCAACTTTCCCCCATTTACTCGTGTCGGTATAAATCACCTTGCCAGCCGGAATACCCGCCTGATGCTTCTTGCGCGCAGCCACAATAAATAAGACGATTGCAACCAATAAGAAAAAGATCGATAGATAGGGTATAAGCATCAACAACCCAATATTTTGGTACTCACTTACAGGATCGATCGGATGGCCCAAACAGTGGCAGCTAAGACAGCCAGCAATAAAGACCCATAAGCGATGAGCTGTAGACAGCTGCTTGCCACGACCACCCTTCCGTGTTTCGCATGCAGTTCACTGCCCCCGGTCAGTTCTGCTTTATTTTCTGGTTCGTATCCTTGAAGCTGGTACCACCATGCCCGGTGGCAAAACTGATACGTGCCTATCTCTGAAGCACGGATGATTTTCATTCTGATTGATTGTACTCATCCAGATGCGTTTCCAATTCCCGCAAGCTGTTTTCGAGGCGCCCCTGGCGCAAGCTCAAGGTCAGATCACCCCGGGTCCGTTCAATGATGCCGCGGGCGACGTCGGTCAGCCGCCTCAAACCACCCGTGATCGCATCCGGGTAATCCATGGTCACTAAGATAGCATAAATATCATCCATCTCACCCATGAGACGCTCAGCATCAGCTGGTTTATCTTTGAGCAGCATGTCCAGGCAACGTCGGCGAAGTTCTCCAACCGCTTCTGCTAAACCCTGAAGGTAAGTCGCAGCCTCCAAATTCAGGTCATCAGGGGATGGAAAATCATGATTATCGATCAATGCATAGGTCAGTGCAGCTTCACCAAATTCTTTGAGGGCATCCTGGGTATAGCCGGCATAAAAAAGTTCAGGCAGATCTTTCAAGTTTTCCCGCAGGGATTGAACCAATTGGCGAGCTTCTCCAAGATGCTGGCGAGCCAATTCTTGTTCATCTCTATGGATGGCACGAATGGCGTTGGCACAATGACGGGTGAGTGTGCGAGCCTGGGTAAGCGCCCGGTCTCGCTCCGAAGTACAGATTTCGAAAGAATGGTGTATTTTTTCAGCGATTTCTTCCAATTTTCGCGGCATTTATCTCACTCTTTCGGAGGCGCGGGTGGACGGAATAGGAAATCTGCCAGGGTATTCTCCCCAGGAATTTTTATTTCACCAAATGCGGCTTCATATCGGGATAAATTTTCAGCCAAAGCCCTCTGCAGCAACTTTGCTCCCAAAGGAGACATTACCACCCTTGTACATACTCTGGCAGGAGTGACCCCTGGTAGCAGGTGGGCAAAATCAAAGACAAGTTCGGAGGGAGAATGGGCAATCCGTACTACGTTGGCATAATCTGTCTTTAAATCTGGAGGGATTTCCAGCGTAGGTGCCGCGGGACGGTTCGGAGCAGGTGTGGACATGTTTATTTATCCTATGAGGGATGATAAAAAGGTGCAGAGATAACCTCTGCACCTTTTTTGGGATGTGTATTAGAACGGAATATCGCCAGCATCTTCTGTTGGACCCGCGCCTTCACCAGGAGGAGCGCCACCGCCATCATCTTCGCCACGGGTGGATAAAAAGCGAACTGTCTGGGCACTTACTTCAAATGAAGCATTGGGTGTGCCATCCTGACGATTCCAAATACGCGGACCTCCCGTGTTGGGATCGGTCACCAAACGACCCTCAACAAGTACTTTCCTCCCTTTTTTTAGATACTGATTACAAATTTCGGCTTGTTTCCCCCAGGTTGAGACGCGTACCCAGATCGTCCGTTCGACCTTTTCACCATTGCTGTTGGTGAAATTATCATTAACAGCCACCGAGAAATTGGTGACTGCCTGTCCAGAGGGCGTATAACGCATCTCTGGATCTCGACCAAGATTTCCAACCAATATAATTGTATGGTATGACATTTGGGGACTCCTTTCGTTACAGTGAGCGGTTTGAATAAAGTTCCGGATGAACACCATCCGGGCCAAAGCCTAGGGATCACTCACTGGGCTTTATGGAATAATTGTACTCTGAAACCGAAAAATTTGAAGGGTTATCAAGAACGCACGCTCATTCATTTCGAAACTGCAAACAATAATGATGAAATGTATTGCTTACCCACGCATTTCCTAATCCAAAAGGAGATAAGCGCTGGTTATCCTGACACCAAATTTTTTCATCTTTGAGTACATAAGTGTTTCTTAACCGGCTAGCCAGGTCCCATGCCAATGGATAGATTGTGCCCCCTTTTTTTATGTTCTTGACGATGATAGTCAGGTATGCTCCTGGACGGAAGACCGGTTTCATCCCAATATATATCTGGGTGAGACGAGTTAAGAACTCCTCATAATCCATGATATTACCCAAGTCGCTTGGATCAACAGAATAGACGACATCCAGCTCCTGTGAGCTCCGGCGTTCCTTTTGGGTGGCTGCTCCATGTACATGCAGCATGTCCCAATAGGGAGGTGAAGTAAGCATATAATCGATAACCGGTATCTGCGACTGGGATACGATATCTACCAGGCAAGCTGCATCACCTGTGATAATTTCCGCTTGTAAACCTTTTGCGTCTTCACCCAAGGTCTCCCTTT
>Ga0154777_1103_pt1 | contig 26300 bp, 21 predicted proteins | sample Rifle2008BG16ft_FD_105785 | JGI IMG/M metagenome (GOLD analysis project Ga0154777, IMG submission 105785) | Chloroflexi bacterium RBG_16_47_49 | reverse complement strand
CTGGAAGCCGCGATCGCTTTTATCCCCTCTCCAGTCCATGTTACTTTAGACTGGAATACGACTGACACCTTGGCTACTCAACTATTAAACCGCCAGGCTTTTGGTTACGACTTTGAGCTCCGCGAGAAATTTGGGGAGAAAGCCAACTTTGCGATTCCAACCATCCCACCATCGAATAATACACCGCGTAGTGGGGATGGCGCAGTCAATGAACCAGTTGCACCTCAATCATCCCTCCCACAGGCAAGTGGGTGTGTTGTGGCATTAACGGTTGGCACCAGTTCGTTTGAGCAAGAGCAGTTCCACAATACATTAACAGAGCTCGGATTTGCTTGGGTGGATGTGTATTCAGCTCAAGAGGCTTTCGATGCTGGTGCTAATGTGTTGATTGACCATTATGCTGCCTACAATCTTCCTACCAGCGACATCAGTGCCTGGTTAGCAGCTGGGTTAGGCTACATTGAGATGGGTGATTGGCCTCAATGGTTCCCAGATACCTGGGAAGGTGCAGCTGCCGGTACACCTCTCAATATCGAGGTAGTCGATGCTTCTCATCCATTGATGGATCGCTTACCGGCTTCTTGGGTCGGTTTGGGATTCTGGGCATATGATTGGCCTGGTTCGAACGCAGTCGGTTGGGTAACTGACGTGAACTATCCGAACTTGCTCGCCGCAGGTTATGGCGCTATACATGATCGAGCTGTAACCTATCAAGAAGTAGGTTTAGGGAGAGCAGTCTATCTGGGTGTAAACGTCTATGGTTACTCAGCTGGCGAAAATGATAAACAGCTGCTCGAAAATGCCATCACCTGGAGTGGTGATTGTGGCACAGAGAATGTCCCCTGGCTTGGAGAAGAACCCATAACAGGAACGGTTCCAGCAGAAGGAACCCTCGATGTAACATTAACCTTCTCTGCAACTCAATCAGCTGGGATCAATCAGCCTGGTGATTACTTTGCAACACTGGTCGTCAATGGCCAGCCAAGCTTGGATGTCCCAGTAATCATGACCGTAGAAGCACCAGCCACCTGGGGTGAGTTGGACGGTACAGTTACCGACTTATGCACAGGTGAGATTATCGAGGGAGCGTTAGTCTCCGTACCGGATGGCGTTCCCATCACCCAGACATGGACCAGCGATACTGGTTTCTATAGTATCTGGTTGTATCAGAATACTTATGATGTAAGCTACAGTGCCGATGGTTATATAAGTTCTGATGCTTCTGTGGAGATCCTGCCTGGCGAGACTGTGACCAACGATGTTCAATTGGTCCCAGACAAGGCTTGCATCACCGTCGAGCCCAAACTGATCGAGGCTTGGGTACTGACTGGCACTCAAGTATATACGACAGGCGGTTTGACAATCGGTAACATCGGTGCGCAAAACCTGGATTGGGAAATCCGCGAGAAAGACGGTGGATATGCTCCTGGCGGTGTGATGAATACTCCCGCCGTGGAACCATTGCCTGCAGTTGAAAATCCTGGTACTGCATCTGTATTTGACCGGTCTGCAGCCCCTGGGATTGCGCAAATCGAACCTGCCAGTCCAGATGCTTGGGTTGGTGCTGCTCCGTACCCAGAAGGGATCGTTCGTTACGCCAAGGCTCAATGTCCAGGTGATAACAACTCCTTCTATGTAATGGCTGGCGTCGCGAACGGTTGGCTCGTCTACAACACACGCCGTTATGATGCAGATGTTAACTCCTGGACAACTTTGGCACCAATGTCATTCAATGTTCAAGAAAACCCAACTGCTGTCTGCTTCGAGGATAAGATATACGTCACAAGCGGTGGTTATTATGTCATGGATTTCAATATCTATGATATCGCCACCAATAGCTGGAGCCTTGGGGCACCATTACCACGCTCAGTTGAAGGCGGTATCATGGCCGGTTGGGATGGGAAAATCTACCTGATTGGCGGTGATGACGACTTCTACCCGGGAAGCGGGGTTTCAGATGAGGTTAATATATACGACATCGCCACGAATACCTGGATTGGTAATGGCGCTCCCATGCCGGTAGGTATAAGTAATGGAGGTTTTGTCCAACTTGGGACGTCTGTATATGTAGTTGGTGGCTGGTGGCCATCAGCACCAGGCTCCAATTCGAACCTAACACTGAGGTATGATATAGAATCCGATACATGGGAGACCGGACCGGAATTCACTCCTGCCAGAGCAGATTATCCCTTAGCTGCCACCAGCCAATACCTGTATGCCATGGGTGGTGACCAAAATGGAGGTGGATACTGGGACTCATCGAACGTGGTGTGGCGGTATGACTTCAATGCATGGCCAAGTGGTGCCTGGGAAAATGTAAGTGATAACCTACCTTACGCTATCCAGGCTCACAATGGTGGCTTTACCACCGACTCTGTAACAGGCGGTGAAGTCTGGTCTGTGGGTGGTTTGGAAGGCTCATCATGGATCTGGCATGCTGATAATCTATACCGTGCCTCTGAACCGCCATGGTCACCCACCCCGACGGATGTACCGTGGGTATGGGAAACTCCTATCACCGGTACGATAGTTCCAGAAGGTGAACAGGATGTTGCTGTATACCTGACTGCGATCAGTGATACCGTGCCGTTACCATTGGGTACCTATACAGCTACATTACGAATTATGAACAATGATTCTGTCGCAGGAACCCAAAATGTAACCGTGATCATGCACATCGTCGATGAGTACACGTTACCAGAAGCTTCATTCACATCCGACTCACCGGTGCTGGTTGGTAATCCAATGTCCTTCACCAATACCACCGCAGCGGGCGTCCCACCCATGACAGAATTCGAGTGGGATTTTGGTGATGGGTTAACGGAGGTAGGTACCTGGGAACCAGTGTCTCATGTGTACGCCACATTCAGCACGTTTACAGTTTCCTTAACTGCCTGTAATCTCGGAGGTTGCGATACCTTCACTGCAGATGTTGTGGTTCTGCCGAAGGTAACCTTTATGCCGTTACTCCATAAGAATTAACTTCTTATCAAACCCTTGATCCTTCAAGGGTGGGACTAGAAGCCTCATAAAGTCAATGCCTGCGGGTGTTATCACTCGCAGGCATTTTTTTATTCAGGAGGATATTAATGCTATACTTATGCTTACCTCACCTGGAGTAACACAGTGGTGAACGATGGCGAAAAAGGCATTCAACTCGGAAGAAAGTAAACCTTTTGATTATTTTAAAGAATTAGAAGCGGTAAAAAAAGAGGAGCAAGCCGCTACTAAAAATCTTGTCATTGCTCTCCGTGAGGATATGCTTCCTGCCAGCGAGACCGAGCCCGCTGAGAAAACTTTTAGCGAACGAATTGATTTCGAACTTGTAATAGGTTTAACTATCAGTCTGATTATCATCTATGCGGTTTTATATACATTAATTGGTCCTGGTCGGCAAATGCTACAACAAAGATTAACCGGTCTGATTGGCAGAGATGAATCCCCCACCCAGAGTGTGAGTTCAACGCCATTACCAGAAACAGATAACCCTGCGATCGCAAGTAATACTCCCTATCGAAGTCCAACGGTACAACCGACAAATACACAGGCGAATATCCGCATTGCCTCCCCAACTCTGATACAAGCGATTGCCTCTCCAACAATTGCTCAAACAGCAACCCCAACCTCGACTGTTACACCATCCTCAGAATGCAGGAATTCACTGGATATCACGCTTGCAGATGTAGGGCAAACCTTATGCGTCCAAGGTATTGTGATCGAAACGATCACTAATCCAACGTATTTTATGGTGATCTTCAGCACAGAAAAAGGGGCTTTTTACTGGGTTACGTATGACCTGGTGTGGTCAGAAGCGGAGTTGGATACGTGTTATCAAACCGAAGGAACCATCAACCAAATCGCCAATAGTCCAATTTTGGTATTTGGGTACAGCAACCTACCGGAGCCATGTCCATAATGGGAAAAAAGTTCAAATTCATCGTCAATCCAATTGCGGGTCAGGGAGCTGGTAGGCTGGCACTACCGGAGATCGATCGATTAGCCAAAGAATATTCCCTGGATTATGATCTTGTCAGCACGGAGCGACCAGGACATGCCATTACTCTGGCTCAACAAGCTGCAGAGAATGGTTTTGAGGAAGTTATCTCTGTGGGCGGGGATGGGACTTCCAACGAAGTTTTGAATGGAATAATGCTGGCATGGAACCGAAGATTTAGAGATACAAACATGGGGATAATCGGTATCGGTCGTGGAAATGATTTTGCCTATGGTTTTGATGTACCAGCAGGACTGCAAGCGGGTTTTCAAGTCATCCAAAAGGATCAACCTCGCTTCATGGATGTTGGTTTTGTGGTCGGCGGAGATTATCCTCAAGGTAGGTATTTTGGAAACGGGGTTGGGATTGGATTTGATGCAGTCGTTGGGTTTGAAGCCACTAAACTGACCCATTTGCACGGTTTTATGAACTATATGGTAGCAGCATTACGAACGATTTTTCTATATTTTCATGCTCCTACTTTGCAGATCGAATACGATGATAAAGTTATCGTTCAGCCATCCCTTATGGTATCAATCATGAATGGACGAAGGATGGGGGGTGGATTTATGATGGCTCCAAATGCGCATACAGATGATGGATTATTGGATCTATGTATCGCGGGTCAGTTAAGCAGAGTGGGTATTCTTAAGTTAATTCCTCGATTTATGAAGGGGACTCAGGCTGGTCATCCGCAGATCAAAACACTCAATGCCACCAAAGTCCACATATCTGCGATGGATGGTGTGCTCCCAGTGCATGCTGACGGTGAGACTATTTGTGTGGCGGGAAAAGAATTGTCGATCGAATTAATAAAACAGCCTATAAAAATCCTGTCTGGATGATTAATGCATGAGCCTGGCATATACTGTAGTCACTGCTTCAATAAAAAGCATTACCCGTATCCTGTGTAAAGTTGATGACAGCCAATTGGTTAATGTCCCTCGGCAGGGACCATTGATTATAGTCAGCAACCACATCAATTTTATGGAAGTTCCATTGATGTACACTCATTTACAGCCGCGCAGTATCACCGGGTTTGCCAAAGCTGAGACCTGGGATAATCCGGTTATGGGATTTCTATTTGATCTATGGGGAGCGATACCCATCCAGCGTGGAGAAGCAGACTCTAAAGCATTTCGATGTGCATTAAAAGCACTCGAGCAAGGAAAAATCCTGGCGATTGCACCCGAAGGTACACGAAGCGGCCATGGAAAATTACAACGTGGGCTTCCAGGAATAGTAATGTTGGCTTACCGGAGTGGAGCACCAATCTTACCCTTAGTCTACTATGGGGGGGAGAACTTGCGCGATAATCTGAGCCGGCTTAAACGAACCGATTTCCACATTCGGGTGGGAAAAATGTTTAAATTCACATTCCCAGATGGGAAAATTGATCATGAGTTACGAACAACGATGATCGATGAAATCATGTATCAAATTGCCTTATTATTGCCACAGGAGTATCGGGGATATTACGCGGAAATTAACAATATAAGCACGAATTACATCAGCTTCGTATAGCCATTAGGAATTTAGAAATGCATCCAAATCCCGCTGTGATCAAGGATACAAGTCACAGCCCACGTGCACGTCTAAAACCTATTTGTTCTTTCGCAAACCTTGCACCAAGAGCAATACAAGTTTGGCATTTTTATCACTATGTAAACAGGCATAATTTTTAGTGGGAAAAGGTTTAAATACAGTGGAGAAGATAGTATATTTTTACCCCGAAGGTCATGCAGCTCATTTTGAACGTGGACATCCTGAACGACCGGAGCGTGTTGAAGTTATACGAACTGCATTAATTGAATCAGGCTTATGGGATGTGTACCCCAAACTTCCCGCGACAATATTGCCAGGCAATTTGATTAGATCTATCCATTCTCCAGAATATTTAAATTTATTGGAGATGACTTGCAGAAGGGCAGGTCATCTTGACCCGGATACCTTTACTACACCAGCAACCTGGGATCTTGCTCATCAAGCAGCCGGTGGAGCTGTCTCAGTTGCATCTGCAGTATGGGAAGGGACGGCTCAACGAGGTTTTGCACTTACCCGACCGCCTGGGCACCATGCGATGCGTGGTCAGGGGATGGGTTTTTGTTTATTAAATAATGTTGCCATTGCTGCTGAATTTTTAGTCAAGAATTACCAAGTTCAGAGATTGGCAATCGTAGATTTGGATTTGCATCATGGAAACGGAACTCAGGATATATTTTGGACCCGTAATGATGTTTTTTATATATCAACGCATCAAGCACCATTTTATCCAGGCACTGGAGGAGTGGATGATATCGGTTCCGGACTTGGTGAAGGGTGGACGGCAAATTTCCCTCTCCCGCCTGGTTCTGGGGATGTAGCTATTCTAACAATCATGGATGAGCTTATCTTGCCTCTCTTGGAGCAAAAAAAACCACAGATTATCCTGGTCAGCTACGGCTACGACCCGCATTGGATGGATCCTTTAGGGCAGCTCCTATTTACTGCCGATGGTTATTCAAAATTAATCGGAAAATTATGTACATGGACGGATAATCATTGTGAAGGTCGAATAGCACTATTCCTTGAAGGAGGTTATGATCTTGAGGCTGGAAAAGCGTGCAGTAAAGCAGTTACGTCTGCACTCTTAGGAAAACCATGGGATGATCCATATCCGTGCCCTTACAATGAGAATAGCGCATGGCGTTTTACCTTAAATCAAGCGCATTCTATCTGGAGATTATAAGAATATATATAAAATTCATTTGAATTATCCAGAAAACCTTGCATTACATTGGTTTCCGTGTTAAAATCAATTCGATAAAGGTATTTTGTGTGTGTGGCGACGTGGAAAAGTGGGCACCCCCCACTTTTCTTGCGTATAGAGCCAATCCCTTTTTGATTATTGTACGGAGAGAACCAAGGAATGAAAAACGAGTTCATGTTGGCATTTAATGAAGTACTCGAGGAGAAAGGACTTCCGAAAAATGTGGTCCTCGAAGCCCTCGAAGCTGCCATGGTTTCTGCATATCGAAGGGCGGTTAATGCTTCCAATGCACAATTGGTTGAAGCAAAGGTCAATCCGGAGACTGGGGAAGTAACTGTTTCTGCAGAAAAAGAGGTGGTGGATTCTGTTCAAGACGATCGGACAGAGGTGACGCTTACCAGAGCCCTGGAGATTGATCCAAAAGCTGAGCTTGGAAGCATGGTCGTTGTGGAATCTACACCGAAAAACTTCGGTAGAGTGGCTGCACAGACCGCTCGCCAGGTCATCCAACAACGCATTCGTGAAGCTGAACGTGATTCGCAAATGAAATTTTATGCGAAACAAGTTGGTGATATTGTCAGCGGAGTAGTACAAGCAGTTACGCCTCAACAGGTCACACTTGGATTGGATATGAAGGCGGAAGGAGTACTTCCACGCAACCAACAAATCAATGGGGAACATTTTAGGGTGCATGATCGGGTTCAATCATTATTACTCGAGGTTAAACAAACCCCGCGTGGACCACAAATCGTGTTATCGCGCTCGCACCGTAATTTTTTACGCTGCTTGTTAGAAAATGAAGTACCTGAAATTTACCACGGTCTCGTTGAGATCCGATCAATCGCACGGGAACCCGGACAGCGTTCGAAAGTGGCTGTTGCTGCCTTGCAACCCGCAGTAGATCCGGTTGGTGCATGTGTAGGTATCAGGGGTGTACGGATACAAGCCATCGTCCGTGAACTAAATGACGAAAAAATCGATGTAATTGAGTTTGATTCTGATCCGTCCGTTTATATTGCTAAAGCACTCAGCCCAGCGCGTGTCACCGGCGTGTATTTGAATGAACATGCCAAAGGTACAAAAACTGCCACAGTGGTCGTTATGGAGGATCAGCTAAGTCTGGCGATCGGGCGGGATGGTCAAAATGCACGACTTGCAGCCAAGCTTACTGGGTGGCGGATTGATATAAAATCGCTTCTCGAAGCAGCAGGTGATGCGATCCATCGCTTGCAAAGCGATCATGAATTTGCATCGATCGCAGAGATAGAAGTAGAAAATATTCCCAGGGTTGAGATAATTTTAGGAAAGAAAGCTGAAGGACGACCTATCACACCTGAGGAATATCAATTCATGAGTCAGTTTGTGGATAGAGTCGAACGCGGTCTGATCCATCGCCGAACAGCGGAAAAATTGGCAGATGAATTACGCCGGAAGGAAACCAGAGCCGGGATCCCAGAACCAGCGTTTGCAATGATGCTTGAAGCGCTGGCATTATCTGAACGGATTTATGATTTGCTTTGCTCATCAGGATATGAAACAGTTGGGGACCTGATGTTCCAATTAGCACTGGACGAAGACGCTGTGTTGGGTATCAGTGGGATTGGTCCAAAAGCGATGGAAGAGATAAAAGAAAAACTGGCCGGTATTTCCTTCCCCGAACCACAACTAGAGGAAGTTCCAACAGAGGTAGTTGAGCAAGTTGAACCAATCGGTGAGGAACCAATCGAAGTCAGCTTACCGGTAACTCAGGAACTGGTAGCGCCAGAACAGGATGAAGAACTCATCGAAGTAGCTGGAACTCTGCCAGCTCCAATGGATGAGACGCTGACAATTCCTGAAGAAGTAAGTTTAGAACCTGAAAAGATAGGAGAAGAACTGGTTCCTGTTGCGAGTGGTGAAGGCATCGAGGAAGCAGAGAAACCGATCGATTTTAACGAGATCTTCACGTTACGTCCTGAAATTCTTGGTGTTCAAGAGCCGGAAGAGGAAGAGGAAGAACAAGATCTCGACCAAAAAGGAAAAGCGAAGAAGAAAAAGAAGAAAAAGTTTGTGGAAGTGGTGTACGATCCCGATCGTGATATCACCTTGGTGAAGCGAAAACGAAAACGAGATGGCGATTGGGAAGATGACTGGAATTTCTAAATTAATAGAGAAGTAAATGTGTCTCGAAAGACCGGAAAAAGAAGGCATATTCCCCAACGGACATGCATAGCCTGCCGGGAAGTTTTGCCGAAGCGTTCAATGATAAGAATAGTGCGTAGCCCGCAAGGAGTTGTGATTGACCCAACAGGTAAAATTGCGGGAAGGGGTGCTTATCTTCATCAGCAGCGTTCATGTTGGGAGCGTGGATTGAAGGGAGCAATCGCAAGCGCGTTGAAAGTTGAGTTAACTCTTGATGAACGCGAACGTCTTACGAACTATACCTTTTCACTGCCGGAATAGGAAATCTTCATGAACGAGTGACGATCGTTTCACCCGCTCATAGGGATAAAATTCAACTAAGTCATAGAGGTACCATATGAGCGATAACGGCCATAATTTAAAGAAAATCGAATTATCCTCAAGTATTACAGTGCGCGAACTTGCCCAGATCATGCAAACAAGTCCCATCGACGTGATTAAGGCGTTGATGTCTAATGGTGTTATGGCAAGTATCAACCAACCCATTGATTTTGACACTGCTGCGATTGTAGCATCCGAAATGGGTTTTGAAGCCGTCCCAGAGAGTCCTCAGGTAGATGAGCTTGACCTGAGTGAGATACCACAATGGAGAAAAGCCATTGCCAAGGAATCTGTTGAGAATTTAGAGGCTCGACCACCCGTGGTAACTATCCTTGGTCACGTGGATCATGGAAAAACAACATTGTTGGATGCAATCAGAGAGACAAATGTTGCCGAGGGTGAGGTAGGGGGGATAACCCAACATATCGGAGCATACCAGGCAGAACACAACGGACATCTGATCACTTTTTTGGATACGCCCGGTCATGCGGCTTTCACAGCCATGCGGGCGCGCGGTGCACAAGGGGCTGATATTGTCATTCTGGTAGTCGCAGCAGATGATGGTGTTATGCCTCAAACAAAAGAAGCGATCGCACATGCAAAAGCTGCCAAAGTCCCGATTATTGTGGCGATGAATAAAATCGATAAATCCAACGCTGATCCAGATCGCGTACGCCAACAACTAGCGGAAGTAGGTCTGGTACCGGATGATTGGGACGGAGATACCATTGTGGTACCCATGTCTGCCAAACGCAAGGAAGGTTTGGAAGATATGCTGGAAGCAATCATTTTGGTGGCTGATAATATGGATATTCGCGCCAACCCGAATGGAAAAGTAATCGGCACTGTCATCGAAGCTGAGTTGGATCGTGCTAAAGGTGCGATGGCTACTTTACTTGTCCAGAATGGTACGCTTGAAGTCGGTGATGTAGTTATCGTCGGAAATGCATTGGGTAAATTAAAAGCCCTGTTTGATTTCCGAGGTCATCGGATTCGAAAAGCCGGACCATCAACCCCGGTATCCGTCATGGGTTTGAATGAAGTTCCCCAAGCAGGCGACATATTCCAGGTAGTTCCTTCCGAACGTGAAGCACGCGTGATCGTTGCTCAGAAGTCCCAGTTAGAAGAAAGAGGTGCGATCGGAAAGAAAGCTCAAATCACGCTTGAGCAATTGTTTACCCAATTCAAAGCGGGTGAGGTTCCTGAATTAAGGTTGATCATCAAAGCCGATGTACAGGGATCGCTAGAGCCGATTATCTCTTCATTGAAAGATCTCTGTACCGAGGAACTCTCTGTCAATATATTGTATGCTGAAACAGGGAATATCACCGAAAATGACGTTATGCTAGCATCTGCTTCGAAAGCTGTCATTGTCGGTTTCAGTGTTCAGGCGGATGTATCAGCAAGAAGATTGGCTGAAAAAGAAGGTGTTTCCGTTCGATTGTATGACATTATTTATCGGATGATGGAAGATATCGAAAAAGCTTTGAATGGGATGCTTGAGCCAGTTGAAAAAGAAACCATCTTGGGACATGCGGATGTCAGGAAAGTATTTCGAATATCCAAAGTCGGAAATATCGCGGGATGTTATGTTATCGATGGTGAGATCAGGCGCAATGCACGTGCGAAAGTTTTGCGGAACAACGAAATTGTTGCTGTTGGTGAAATTTATTCGCTGAAACACCTTCAGGAAGACGTCAAAGAATTACGCCAAGGTTTCGAGGGTGGTATTGCAATCCGTAGTTTTTCTGAATTTATGGAAGGCGATAAAATTGAGTGTGTCATGGTTGAGAAAGTGGCAGCTGCCTGAACAATCGGGAGGCTGAATTGGTATCGAAAACAAGAATAACCAGAATTTCAGAGCGCATTAGGCAAGAGCTCTCAGAAATCTTATTGATGGAAAGCAGCGATCCACGTCTCAAAGGTGTAATGATCACCGATGTGGTAGTGGATCGAGAATTAGCGTTTGCAGAAATTTATGTATGCACCATTGAAGGATTGCCACGTTCTCAAGAAGTAGTAAATAGCCTTGATCACGCACATGGGTTTTTGCGTAGTGAATTAGCTCACCGCATGCAGTTGCGTGTCTTTCCACGCTTGAGATTTCATTGGGATCCTACTTTGGAACATTCCGATAAAATTGAACAACTAATCAAATCAATTCACCAACCTGATTCAGGGGAACAGATTGTCTCAAAAAAGAGAAGGGTGGCGAAACACGATGGATCTAAATCATGAATTGATAACAACCATTCATGATCAACTTGAAAAAGCTCGAAAGATTTTGGTTGTATCTCATCTACGTCCAGATGGGGACGCAATCGGTTCATTATTAGGGATAGGATTAGCGCTGCTTGAGGTAGGAAAAGACGTGCAAATGGTGCTCAGTGATGGAGTACCAGAAAATTTTGAATTTCTATCCGGTAGTGAGTTGGTAAAAACTGAATCCATTGGTCCAGTTGATTATATTATTGTTGTTGATTCTTCAGATGTCGAGCGAATTGGGCAGGTATTAAATGGTTATGGAAATGCCGATCTTAATATCGATCACCATAAAACAAATTCACGTTTTGCCAAAATCAATCTGGTTGAGAGTGACGCTGTCGCGACTGCTGAAATACTGTTCAAATATGTACCTGATTTCGGATTAAATATTTCGAAACCAGTCGCAAATGCATTATTAGCAGGAATTGTCACCGATACAATCGGTTTTCGGACTACAAATATGGATCCACAAGCTCTGCGGATCACTGCAGATTTAATGGAATTGGGTGGAGATCTGGCAGATATATATTACCGGACGATCATCGAGCAATCCTATTCTGGTGCCCAATACTGGGGTGCAGGTCTATCGAAACTTCACATGGAAGATGGATTGGTTTGGACGACACTTTCATTGAAAGATAGGCATGCAGCCGGCTATCAATATCGTGACGATGCAGATTTGGTAAAAGTCCTATCCGCAATCGAAGGTGCAAAAATCGCCATAATATTGACAGAGCAGACGGAAGGATATGTTAAAATAAGTTGGCGCTTGTGTGGGAGCCTATCTACCGTTTTGGATGTTTCGGAGATAGCCCAAAAATTTGGGGGTGGGGGACACAAAGCAGCTGCAGGAGCAGATGTAAAAGGGGAATTGGAAGAGGTATTGGTAGATGTTTTAGCTAATACCCGAATATCAATGAACCAGATAGAAAAACCTATCGAGGAGATCGGCTAAATATTATTATTGGGGTCGACATATGAATAAATCTTACGAAGATCAACTAAAAAATGCAGTCTCAGGGGTATTGGTGGTCGATAAACCTGTCGGATTGACATCGCATGATGTCGTTCAGATCATCCGGCGTGGTACCAGTATCCATCGAGCTGGGCATACTGGAACATTGGATCCAAGAGCCTCCGGGGTTCTTGTGGTGTTGATTGGTCCTGCTGTCAGGTTGAGTGAGTACGTCTCAGCTTCTGACAAGCGATACCAGGCTACGATCCATTTGGGCAGCACCACTGACACATTTGACGCAGAAGGCAAAATCACTTCATCGCAACCTGTTGAAAATATTACCGAACTCCAATTTGAAGAAGCATTGCAGCAATTTATTGGTGAAATTCAACAGGTACCGCCGCCTTATTCAGCCATTAAAGTCCAAGGCAGGAAGGCTTATGAAATGGCCCGCGAGGGTGAAGAGGTGGAGCTTCAGCCCAGAACAATTCAAGTTTACAGTCTAGATTTGCTTGAATGGAATCCGCCTGAGGCTGTGATCGATGTATTTTGCTCTTCCGGCACATACGTTCGATCTCTCGCCAATGATTTGGGTGCCGCCTTAGGTTGTGGGGCACATCTAGTCGGTTTACGACGAACGAAGAGCGGGCGTTTCACCTTGCGTGATGCAGTCCCATTAAGGCGATTACAGGAATCTTTTCATGTCGGTGACTGGTATAAATTCCTCATCCCAGCCGCTGAAGCATTAGGAGACTGGCATATGGTGGAATTAGACGGTGACCAGGTCGAATTGATCCGGCATGGACATCGCATTGCTGCTGTGGGTGACGTCAAAGGTTGGGTCAGGGGGATCAGTCAACAAGGAGATCTGGTAGCATTAATGGAATTGGATGACGCGACAAATGAATGGCAACCACGTAAAGTATTTTTTTCCTGAATAGTATTTTTTACACTCATGGTGCAACACTACGCTTCGCTTTCCGGAGTCAATCTTCAGGATACCTGTCTGACGATTGGGTCATTTGATGGTGTGCATATGGGGCACCAGCAACTTATCAAAGAGTTGAATCAAAATGCCCATCGGGTAGGTGCAAAACCAGTCGTTTTGACATTTCACCCTCATCCATCAGTCATTTTACGAGGTAGGACTGGTTCATTTTATTTAACGACTGTTCCTGAAAAAGTGAAATTGTTGGATGAACTCGGGACGGATATTGTCATCTCCCATCCATTCACCTATGAGTTATCCCGATCCACTGCACGGGAATTCGTTTTATATCTAATGGAACACCTCGGGTTCCGACAACTCTGGACCGGTTATGATTTTGCCCTTGGCAAAGGTCGGGAAGGTAATGTTGAATATTTAAGATCACTTGGGGCAGAACTAAACTTTCAGGTTCATGTAGTTAAACCTATAACTTCAGACGGACAAACCATATCATCGAGCCAAATCCGGAATTTACTCATGCAAGGCTCGGTCGAAGAAGCAAATAAGTCATTAGGCAGACCATACAAGGTCACCGGAGAGGTAATCCATGGGGATGGCAGGGGGAAAAGCATTGGGATACCCACCGCAAATTTAGATACTGGAAATGAAAAATTGATTCCTGGCGCAGGTGTCTATGCCTGCCGGGTAGTAATAATGGATAAATTGTGGCCTGCCGCAGTAAACATAGGAACACGTCCTACATTTGAAAGCGCTGACCAGAGAGCACATGTTGAAGCGCACATCCTGGATTACTCGAATGATATCTATGCTCAACAAATAACCATAGAGTTTATCTCCAGACTGCGTGGAGAACAACGATTTCAGGGTGTAGAAGAATTAATCAGCCAGATTCACAATGATATTAATAAAACCAGGGAATTAATCACAGGATAACAAAAAGCGTAAGTAAAAGCATAATTCAAGGCGGAATTTTAGATGAGACAGTACCTGGATTTACTTCAGTACATTATTGAACATGGTATCAAGAAACCAGATAGAACAGGCACTGGGACATTGTCTGTATTCGGATATCAGATGCGATTTGACCTTGGTCAAGGGTTTCCATTGCTAACCACTAAAAGACTGCATATGAAATCTGTGATCCATGAATTGCTGTGGTTCTTGAAAGGCGAAAGTAATGTTGCCTACCTCCGTGAGCATGGTGTTAGCATTTGGGATGAATGGGCAGATGAAAATGGGGAGTTAGGACCGATTTATGGGGTTCAATGGAGGAATTGGAAAACCGCTGAAGGGACTGTGATCGATCAAATCAGCCAGGTAATCGATCAGCTCAATCGCGAACCAAATTCCAGGCGTTTGATTGTGAATGCCTGGAACGTTGGAGAGATTCGGAAGATGGTCTTACCTCCCTGTCATTTGTTATTCCAGTTTTATGTTGGGGATGGGAAGCTATCCTGCCAGTTTTATCAACGCTCTGCAGACGTCTTCTTGGGGGTGCCATTTAACATCGCTTCATATGCGTTACTCACCATGATGGTCGCCCAGGTATGCAATTTGGGCGTCGGTGACTTAATTCAAAATATGGGGGATACGCATCTTTACTTGAACCATTTGGAGCAGGCGAAATCACAATTGACGCGGGAACCTTATTCCCTCCCAAAGATGGTCATTAATCCTGGTGTCCATTCTATTTTCGACTTCGCTTATGATGATTTTGAGTTAATTAATTATCAAAGCCATCCACACATAAAAGCGGAGATCTCTATTTGATCATTTCATTAATTGTTGCCACAGATGAAAAGGGGGGGATCGGCAAGGACAATCGGTTACCATGGCATCTGCGCTCAGATTTGAAGCGATTTAAAGTATTAACTATGGGTCACCATCTTGTGATGGGGAGAAGGACCTTTGAGACCATTGGGAAGCTTTTACCAGGCAGGATCATGGTGGTAGTTACGCGCAATACTGCGTATCATCCCAAAGGATGCATCGTAGTGAATTCACTCGAGGCAGCCATCGATATTGCGAAAAATAACCAAGAGACTGAAGTGTTCGTCATTGGAGGGGGAGAAATATTCAAGCAAGCTATCGATATTGCTGATAAAGTATATCTAACCACGGTCCATGCGGAGGTAAATGCAGATGTATTTTTTCCAAAACTCGATCCATCCAAATGGAAATTGCTGTGGAGTGAAAGAACTGCCTCCGGAGAACAAGACGATTTTGAATCGGATTTTAAGATCTTATTACGCAACAATTAATAATTGGGGTTGACAAATATACGAATCCTCATATAATTCGACAAACTTTATATTTAATAACTGTGAAGAGGGCTAGTAAGCGCTAACACGACGGTACAGAGAGCAAGTGATGATGAGAAGCTTGCCCGTACGGTAGAACTGAATGGACCTCAGAGTTGCAAGACGAAACCGGTTAGAAATTACCAGGAGTAATCTGCGCCGGAAATGCCACCGTTAGAAAGGCAAAGGATATCGTCTATTATGTAGACCGTATCTGAAAAGAGTGAAGCTGGCTCAACGTTCCCGTTGCATCATGACGGGATTTTTTATTAATCTGCGTCAGCTTAACCGGGGTGGCACCACGGGCTTAATGCGTTCGTCCCCACAGGATGAGCGCTTATTTTATTTAATACCAATGGAGGTAGAAATGTCAGAACATACACGTTTTTTGCTCAATGAATCGGATATTCCAAAGTACTGGTACAACATCAATGCAGATAGCCCGGTCCCTCCGGCACCCGTACTGCATCCACAAACCCTTGAACCCGTAACCCCTGATTTTTTATCAGTGCTCTTTCCAATGGAGCTGATCCTTCAAGAAATAAGCACAGAAAGGTATATAGAAATACCCTCGGAAGTGCGTGAAATTTATAAATTATGGCGTCCAACACCATTAATCCGCGCCCGCAGGTTGGAAAAAGCATTGGACACACCTGCACATATTTACTTTAAACATGAAGGCACATCCGCGGTCGGCAGTCACAAACCCAATACAGCTGTAGCACAGGCATTTTATAACAAGATATCCGGGACGAAGGCACTGACTACCGAGACTGGTGCTGGTCAATGGGGATCTGCGCTAGCTATGGCCTGTAGCTTTTTTGGCCTTGCTTTGGAAGTCTATATGGTCAAGGTTTCGTATAACCAAAAGCCATATCGACGATACCTCATGGAGACGTACGGTGCTCAAGTTTTTCCAAGCCCTACTGAGCACACCGAATATGGACAATCCATCCTTAAAACGGATCCTGACAATCCGGGGTCACTTGGAATTGCTATTTCTGAGGCGGTTGAAGTTGCAGTAAAATCTGGAAGTAAGAAAAAGTATAGCCTCGGTTCGGTGTTGAATCATGTGTTACTGCACCAATCTGTGATAGGACAGGAAGCCCTCAAGCAGATGGATTTAGCTGGTGAATATCCAGATGTGGTGATCGGTTGCGTCGGGGGAGGGTCAAATTTCGCCGGTATTGCCTATCCGTTTTTACAACAGAACCTGACGAATGGGAAAAAAACCCGTTTGTTAGCAGTTGAGCCTAAAGCAACGCCTTCGTTGACCCGCGGCGTGTATAAATTTGATTATGGTGATACTGCTAAGATGGCACCCGTAGTAAAAATGTATACGCTTGGACATGATTTTGTACCCCCACCAATTCATGCAGGAGGATTGCGCTATCATGGAATGGCACCATCGATCTGTGCGCTATATGACGCCGGTTATATACAAGCAGTAGCAGTGCCACAATTGGCAACGTTCCAAGCCGCAATCCAGTTTGCTCGGACAGAAGGCATCGTACCAGCGCCAGAGTCTGCCCACGCCATACGAGCTGCTATTGATGAAGCTTTACAAGCAAAGATTAATGGCGATGCACGCATCATCCTATTTAATCTGTCAGGACATGGTGACTATGATATGAGCTCTTACCAGGCTTATCTTAGTGGTCAATTGGTAGATTACGAATACCCCGAAGAGGCAATCAGGATTTCGCTGGAACACTTACCGAAAGTTCAGCTACCTGGGTGAAAAGCTATATGCCTGTATAATGATTTAACTTTGAGATACTATTAAAAAAAAAAGTGTCATCGATTGGATTCAAAAGGGAGACACCTGTATCCAAGGTTTTCTCCCTTTTGTAGATTCGCATATCCCTCGAGTACTTATTCGCCAGGATAATTGGCGGTTATGTCGGAAGTCTATATTCAATTCGTGACTGTCAGTGTTAGCTTCACCCAAAGCGTTGGATAAAATCCTCGACAGCTGCCTGGTGACCAACATCATGCTGAGCCTGTTCCGAAAGATACCATTTGTGCTCAAGTATCTGGCAATATAATTCTATCGGGTCTGTCATGCCAATAATTTCCGAATTAGAATTATTTAGAGCGCTTAATTTTTCAACCACCGGTTTGTATACATGTTCCATCCAATGAAATGCTACTGCATCCAATGTAATATTTGGGGAAGTAGCCTGCGATATATTGGCTTTGAGCTCATAAATCTCATTCATGATTTGTTGTGCTTGCCTATCTTCAGCATACAACCCGGTTATCTCCATTAATTGATTGCGATGGAAATTTCGGTCAGAAACGAAAATACGTAATTTCAGGATATTACCTTGATCATCATTTTTTAGCTCGATATCTTTCACTGAAAAACCCAACGCATTCAAAGCACGGATACGTTCCTGAACCCGGTAGAGCTCAATCTGGGTAAATATCTCTTCCCTTGTGATTTCCTCCCACAGACTTCGATATCTCTGTTGAATGTATGGGCCGGTTTCCTCTATCGGGTAACTGAATGAAAGGTTGTCATTCGTCTGCAGGTCTGAAAGCTCACCAAGTATATTTTCCTGCATGATTTCCAGGTCATGATAACGCAACATCGGCGAGAGTGGGGGTAATTGGAATTCTGCGGTCTCTGCATCAACCAGGTAAGCCTGGAGCGCACCTGCATCTCGGCGAAACAATATGTTAGAGAGTGAGCAATCTCCCCAATAGAAACCATTTGAATGAAGCTGGACTAAAAGCCCTGATATTGCATCCAATAAATGGGTTTGGAATTGTTCCACAGCCTTGCTGATGAATAACGAGCGATAAGGCACAGAGGCTTCAAGAAAACGGGTGAACAGTGCGCTGGACTGTTTTGAGTTTCTTCTGATCGACGCATATCCGACCGGTTTAACACATGGAAGCTGAAGTTCGCTCATCTGAGATAAAAGCTGATACTCTAAATGAGCGACATCTTTTGGCAGTTCTTTTATCGCGTACAATACGCCGAAGTAGTTTACAAATACAACTGGGTGACGGGATATTCCGTGCTGCACTTCCTCCCTTCGAAAGTCATCTTTAGGCCAATCATTTAATGACAAGTCCCAAGGGAGATCGCTGAAATCGGGAGAGCTGGGTATCGTAGTTGGGATAAACTCAAAATCAGACATTCATTGGGCTCCGATGATTAATAGATAAATAATAATGAAATTGACTTTCATCGTATTTGACGATAAATTAATTGCAGATATTTCATTCGTATAGTTTATTCCTGTATAGAAATTATCACCGGGGTCTCGATCCCCAATTATCCCACATCATCTCTTTATTATCATGGAAGTGTGTAGGTGTGGGGTAGAAATATTTTTCTGTAATGGAACCGTATATTCAAGGTAAAATATACACTTATAATTACAAACAGCTTGATTTATATATTGGTTTTTTGAAGGAGCTATGCATGAAATTATTAATATGTACTGACGGATCATCCGGTTCTATACTGTCAGCTGATTTGGTTTCTAAATTGAAATTCCCTACCAATATTCAGATTACTGTCCTCGGTGTGAGTGAAAACAAGTCTGACTTGGACAATATAGTAGCTTCTATGGACCTTATCGATAAAAAGTTTGGGACAACCTATGTAGTTGATCGAAGAATCCGCAACGGGAAACCGATTGAAGAAATTATGTCAGAAGTCTTGGAATCTAAGTATGATTTAGTCGTGGTGGGTGGTGGTAGGGGACAATTAGACCTTTTGCATCCCCAATTGGGATCGACAACAAGCAAATTAGCCAGAAAGCTACATACACACTTTCTGGTAGCTCGTAATATTTCAACAGAAGTCAATAAGATTCTATTTTGTACTGGTGCTGAAGCTCCCGCAAGTTTGACCATGAGGTTAGGCGGGGAATGGATCTCAAACACCCCGGCGAAAATTGGTTTATTACATGTACTACCAGCTAATTTAGAGAAAATTGGAGATAGCTGTAACGTGGTGACAACGTATGAAAAGGATGACCATGGTAATAGAGAACAGCGAGATTTGGTATTATCGCAAGCCGGTCAGCAATTGCGAACTGCAGGGGTTAAAAATGAAATAATAACCAAAATTCGCCAAGGATTGGTCGTTGACGAGGTGCTAAACGAATTAAAAGAGGGTGAATATCAACTTTTAGTAATTGGAGTGCATTATCAACCCGGCCAAAATCGTTGGCAGGGAACATTATTGGATGATGTGACAGATCAATTATTAAATCGCTGTAACTGCTCCGTCTTGATTATTTGAGAGATAATCTCATATGTTGCGAGCTCGCTATCGAAGGATAATATTATTTTTTGCTCGCATCCTCATTAGCATTGGTTTCTGGGATCTTTTTCTACCTCGGGTTGGTTTTGCCAAATGGTCGCGTAACACACGTTCCAATCGTTACCGGAGTATGGCTAACAGGTATCGCATTTTGGCGGTACAAATGGGGGGAGTCTTAATTAAAGTTGGCCAGTTCCTATCTGCCAGGGTGGATGTTTTACCAGAAGTGGTCACCACAGAATTATCAGGCTTACAGGATGAGGTTCCTTCTGAAAGATTTGAAGATATTCGCAAGCTGATCGAAGCAGAATTTGGTTTGCCTTTGCTTGATAAATATACAGACTTCGATCCCATCCCTTTGGCAGCGGCATCCTTGGGTCAGGCACACCTGGCGAAACTTCAATTAACCAACGAGCAAGCCAGGAAATTAGACGCAGTCAATATAGATAATGATGCAAGTCAACGAATGGATTATGCTGTTGTAGTCAAAATCCAAAGACCAGATATTGAGAAGATCATTGCTACTGACTTGGCAGCTATACGAACGGTGGGTGGTTGGATTAAAAGGTATCCTCCCATTCGAAAGAGAGCCAATATACCTGGTTTAATTACTGAATTTACCCGCACATTATATGAGGAAATTGATTATCAATCAGAAGGTAGGAATGCTGAAACATTTGCGATTAATTTTAGTGATTACCCAGTAGTCCTTGTTCCAAAAGTTGTTTGGTCACATACGACTAAAAAAGTCCTCACATTGCAAGATGTTCGGGGAATAAAAATCACCGATTATGATGAAATCTCTGCAGCGGGTATAGACAAGGCAGAAGTTGCTGCCAGATTGTTGGACACTTATCTGAAGCAAATATTTGAAGATGGTTTCTTTCACGCTGATCCCCACCCAGGTAATTTATTTGTAATGCCAAAAATCGATCCAGGTGAACAATCGTCAGCTAAAAAGGATTGGAAGCTGACGTTCATAGATTTTGGGATGGTTGGACGGATGAGACCAGAGATTCGAGATGGATTGCGTGAGTTGCTCATTGGAATTGGTCTTCAGGATGCGACGAGAGTCGTTAAGGCATATCAGATCCTCGGAATATTATTGCCTGGTGCAGATGTTTCATTATTAGAGCGAGCTGAAGCGGAAATGTTCAAACGTTTCTGGGGCAAGGGTATGGATGAGTTAACTCATATTAGTATGGATGAAATCCACGCCTTTGCGTATGAATTTCGTGAGATCCTATTTAACATGCCATTTCAGTTACCTCAGGATTTAATATTCTTGGGTAGGGCAGTTGGGATATTATCTGGAATGTGCACCGGTTTGGACCCGCAAATAAACGTGTTTGAACACCTGGGTCCCTTTTCTCAAAAGATTGTTGCAGAAGAGGCTAAACATGATTGGAATTATTGGGTGAAAGAAGCGGGAGAAGTTGCGCGGAAATTAATAACATTACCCATACGTGCGGACGCGATCATTTTAAAGCTTGAAAGAGGTGAGATAAACGTTCGTGACCCACAATTATCTGAAAATGTCAAAAAGCTTGAAATGACGGTATCACGGGCAATTGGCGGGATCATCTTTGCTGCATTCCTGGTAGCGTCTATCCAGCTATATGTCGCTGAACAGCAAACATTAAGTTGGATTTTTAGAATCGCAGCTGCAGGTACATTTTTATGGATCATCTTAAAACGATAAACAGCGATGCAACTTTCGGATAGAATCTGCATCAAATTATATGTAAGTAGATAGCAATCTTTGGAAGATTGATATCTACATCTTAGGGTTGAAAGGGTAACGTGATGGGTTTTGACCTCGATAATATATCCACCGAACAATCAGCATCAATAAATAGAGTAAAAGTACTAATTCTGGGATCAGGTCCAGCTGGTTTAGCTGCTGCGTTATATGCTGCCAGGGCTAATTTAGAACCGGTTGTTTTAACCGGTATGGAACTGGGAGGCCAGGTGTCATTAACCAGCACGATCGAAAACTATCCCGGGTTTCCAGATGGGGTGGGAGGTCAAGCGCTGGTGGATTTGTTTCAAAAACAAGCTGAAAGATTTGGCGCTCGAGTGGAGTATGATACAGCCACTGAGGTAAATCTTACCAAAAACCCATTTAAGATTCAGACCTACAATGGGGAATATCTGGCGGATACTCTAATTATAGCGACAGGAGCTCAAGCGACACATTTGGATATCCCTGGTGAGAAGGAATTAACCGGAAGGGGTGTTTCATATTGTGCGACGTGTGATGGTTGGTTTTTTAAGGGAAAAGATGTGGTTGTCGTTGGCGGTGGGGATAGTGCTCTCGAGGAGAGTATATTCCTTACACGTTATGCCAATTCGATAGCTGTTGTACATCGCAGGGATACTTTGCGAGCAGGGGTAATCTTGCAACAACGCGCATTCAATCAACCAAAGATAAAGTTTATCTGGAATACTGTCATATCTGAGATTATTGGCGATCAAGCGGTAATGAAAGTAAAGTTAGTGAACTTGATGACCGAAGAAATAAGTGAACTTGCAACGGATGGGGTTTTCATTTTCATTGGACACAAACCAAACACACAAATATTTGAAAAGTATTTGGATCTGGACGAGCTGGGATATATTAAAACTGATATTCTTTTATCAACCAATGTACCAGGTGTTTATGTTGCCGGAGAAGCAGGTGATCCGAATTTCAGGCAGGTTGTTACCTCTGCAGGGATGGGTGCAGCAGCAGCGATGCAGGCGATTCGTTTCATTCAAGAACATGAAGAGAACCAACCCGTACCAATTAAGTCATAAAAAGCATCAAAGTGAGGGATAAATGAATACAAAAGTCTCGATTATTGGTGGTGGAATGACTGGTTCTACCACTGCTCATTGGTTGGCTGAACGGGAGCTTGCTGATATTGTTTTGATAGATATCGTTGAAGGCATGCCCCAGGGAAAAGCACTTGACTTGCAGCAAGCCATGCCTGTAATTGGAAAGGATGTAAGCATCATCGGTTCCAATGACTACGGAGTGACAGTTGGGTCAGATATCATCGTGATCACCGCGGGTCTACCACGCAAGCCTGGGATGAGCAGGGATGATCTCCTTACTGCAAACGCGGAAATCGTAAGTAAAGCCACTTTAGAAACAATTAAACTCTCGCCTAATGCGATTTATATAGTCTTAACCAATCCATTAGACGCGATGGCTTATCTAACAATGAAGCTAAGTAACCTGCCTCCAGAAAGAGTAATTGGTCAGGCGGGGATACTTGATTCAGCAAGGATGCGTACGTTTGTCTCAGCCGAATTAGGTGTATCCGTAGAAAATGTACAATGTTATGTTCTCGGTGGTCATGGAGATGAAATGGTGCCATTAACCCGGCACTCTAATGTTGCTGGCACATCCTTACGAGAAGTCATACCGCCAGAGCGCCTTAAATCCATTGTTAACCGCACGAGAAAAGGTGGTGGGGAGATTGTAAGTTTATTAAAGACAGGCAGTGCGTATTATGCTCCCTCAGTTGCCGTTGCTCAAATGGTAGAAGCCATTTTAAAGGATAAGCATTTAATTGTTCCAGCCTCAACTTATATGAATGGTGAGTACGGTCTTAAGGATATATTTTTCGGTGTTCCTGTACAGTTAGGACGACAAGGTATCGAGAAGATAATAGTATATGACCTCGATGAAGAAGAGCAAGAATCATTAAAACACTCTGCCGAAGCTGTCCGCCAGACGACAGATGCTTTACGTAATTTGGTTAAAATATAGCTCTGGAGAAAATACCATGATATTGAAAGATAAGATCCAAGAACAGTTACCTTCATGGCGCGAGAGGGTAAAGAATCTGGTAAAAGAAAAAGGTGAGGTTAAAGTAGGAGAGGTGACCATCGCCCAGGTTTATGGAGGGATGCGGGATGTAAAAAGCCTCGTCACCGATATTTCATATGTGGATCCAGCTGAAGGGATACGCATTCGGGGATACACGATTCCTGAGGTTCTGGACAAATTACCCAAACCAAAAGATTCGGAGATGCCTTATGTAGGCGGGTTGTACTACTTATTCCTTGTGGGGAGCATCCCAACAGAAGAACAGGCTCTGGAGGTTGAAGCAGAGTGGAAGAAACGGGGAAAAGTTCCCCAATATGTTTACGATGCCATCCGCGCACTACCTGCAGATACTCATCCGATGACTTTGTTCACATTAGCAGTATTAACCTTGCAGAGAGAATCCTTGTTTTCAAAACAATACCATGAGGGGTTAAAGAGGGATTCGTATTGGGAACCCATGCTAGAGGATAGTCTCAATCTTACTGCTAAGCTACCCGAGATTGCTGCCTTCATATACCGGCTTAAGTACAAGAATGGAGACATCATTGCGGCGGACCCAACTTTGGATTGGGCAGGTAATTTTGCCCATATGATGGGGATTAAAGATCATTTGTATGAGGACCTTTCAAGGTTGTACTTTTTACTCCATTCTGACCATGAAAGTGGGAATGTCAGCGCTCATACAACCCACCTTGTTGCATCGTCCCTGTCGGATATTTATTATGCTGCATCCGCTGGTTTATGCGGTCTGGCAGGACCGTTACATGGCTTAGCGAACCAGGAATGTTTAAGTTGGTTGTTAGATGTAAAAGAAAAGTGTGGTGAATGCACCTATGACAAGTCAGCATTGCGTCAATTTGCCTGGGATACATTGAATAAGGGGCTGGTTATCCCTGGTTACGGTCATGCGGTATTGCGCAAGACTGACCCACGCTATACCGCCCAGCTTGAGTTCGGGAAGAAATACTTCCCTGAAGATGAGATATTCAAACTGGCAGCCCTTGTATATGACGTTGTACCGGAAGTTTTACGGGAGCAGGGTAAAGCCAAAGATCCATGGCCGAATGTGGATGCAATCAGTGGTTCATTACAATATCATTTTGGGATTAAGGAATTTGATTTTTACACGGTAATGTTTGGGGTCAGTCGCATCCTTGGTGTTTCTGCAAATGCTGTTTGGGCTAGGGCTCTTAACCAACCGATTGAAAGACCGAAATCTTTGACTACCGAGATGCTTGAGGAAATTGCAGCAAAAGCGAATTAATTCGCTGAACACTTAAATTAATAATCAGCGGTGATTACAACTCCGCTGATTATTTTTGTTTATGGCGTAGGGGTTAATCCTGCTGATCGACCTGTCCAGGTGAAATATCTAGGAAGGCTTGCAGTTCCAGCTGTTGACCATGTTGGATTACCGTTTTCATCGGAACCGGTAATCCGAACCACCTCAACGAACCAGCTAAAGATGTGTGCAATCCCGTCCGTAGGACGGATTGTTGATGGGATAATGAATTTCGTGTCATTGACTTGTTCTATCAATGAAGGACCTAACGATGCTGTGATATCTTCAACAGTTACTCGATATGATTCATTTTCATGTAATGAGCCAACTGAAGCCCACTGCAGGGTAATTGAATCATCCGCGATCGTAAACGGTGCACCATTAGCAGGTAGTAATAGGTTTGGTGCAGCATAAGGAGGCGGTGGAGTAGCTGTTGGAGATGGACCTGGTGTGGCAAATTGCCGGCACAGAGGTATTGTCAGTGGCTGACCTAAAAAGACCGTATCTCCTGACAGGCCATTTTCCTCTTTTATAGCTTCCATCGGGACATTGTAATTGGATGAAATACTCCCCAGCGTATCGGTGGATTGTACGATGATCTCCACTTTTTCGCAGGCTGCTTCAGTCTGTTCGACCAGGCTGTAGGTGGCAGATGGCATAGGTGTAACTGTAGGTGTTGGTTGTGGTATGAGTAAAGGTTGATTGATATATAAAGTATCACATGCTGTGGGAAGGTTATTTAATAAAACGATACTCTGCACAGAAACATTATAAAATAATGCAATACCTATGCAGGTCTCATTCACTTGTACAAGATGTGTTATGGGTGTAGGGCTGGGTTCTGGTGTACTTGTTAATGTCGGCAAAGGTGTGTTGGTTGCTGTTTGTGTGCCTGTTGCTGTGGCTGTAATGGTGGATGTCGCGGTACTCGGAATGATGGCTTCGGGTGCTTGACGTAGTGCAAAGAATACGATGAGTGCCCCAATCCCCAGAAATAGCGCTAATAAACCTATTGAGGCTGGCAAACTCAATGTGATTGAAGGCATGCGGCTGCCCTGAACTACTTTCGATGATTGCGAGACTTTATCTGCACTGGCCAGATCGGCACCGCAAACCAGGCAGCGCGTCGCATCTTCCTTCACGCGTGATCCACAGGTGGGGCATATTTTTGTTGGTGATGTATTAATTTCAGGAGT